>Ga0208371_1000047_pt1 | contig 92998 bp, 70 predicted proteins | sample SubbioCR12Aug_1A_FD_184827 | JGI IMG/M metagenome (GOLD analysis project Ga0208371, IMG submission 184827) | Serpentinite rock and fluid subsurface biosphere microbial communities from McLaughlin Reserve, California, USA - CR12Aug_1A (SPAdes) | ecosystem: Environmental > Terrestrial > Deep... | reverse complement strand
CCCCGACACGCTTGCCGTGCACCATGGAGCCGATGACAACGGATCGGGAACAGCAGGTTTGATGGAACTGGCTGCTTCGCTTGCACAATACAACGGACAACTGAAACGCAGTGTGATGTTTGTGGCATTCAGTGCCGAAGAAATGGGATTGCTCGGTTCGAAGTATTTCGTCGGTCACACACCCATGCCCAAGGAAAACATTGTCGCCATGCTGAACATGGACATGATCGGCAGGCTGAACGAAAAAAACTCAATTGTGATAGGCGGCACCGGCACCTCGCTCGAAACAGAGGCCCTGCTGAAAGAAACCGGCGCCGGTCACCCCCTGTCGCTATCGCTGTCGCCCGAAGGTTTTGGCGCATCGGACCACGCCTCCTTCTATGCTGAAAACATTCCGGTGATGTTCTTCTCCACAGGCGCACATGCCGACTATCACACCCCATCCGACACCTGGGACCGCATCAATTACCAGGGCATGGCCCAAGTGATCAGCCTGGTTTCCGACGTGGCTGTCAACCTGCTCAACCGCGACACCAAACTTACTTTTCAGGAAGCCGGACCCAAAGAAAGAACTACCGGACGCAGGGGCTTTAAGGTAACCCTTGGAATCATGCCCGATTTCACCAGCACCAGCAGCGACGGCCTGGGTGTTGGCGGCGTAACCAAAGGAGGCCCGGCCGACAAGGCAGGGATGCTTAAGGGGGATAAGATTGTGGCTGTGGATGGCATGCCGGTAGGCACCATTTATGACTATATGAACCGCCTGAAACAACTCAAACCCGGTCAACGGGTCAATGTGGACGTTGTGAGGGAAGGCAAGGTTGTTATTCTGATTGTTGATCTTTAGCGGCTAGTGCCATCCCGATTGCGATGTTTGATTTGTTGCAGCCTGAGATTATTACGAAATTCATCAAGTTTGGTGTGGTCGGCTTTTCCGGATTGATTGTCGATTTCGGTACCACTTTCCTGTGCAAGGAAATCCTCAAGATACAGCAGTATGTGAGCAACGCCATCGGGTTTATGCTTGCTGCCAGTTCCAATTACTACCTGAACCGCATCTGGACGTTTGAAAGCGCCAACCCAAATGTGATGATCGAATATTCTGAATTCATCCTGATCTCGCTAATTGGCCTGGCCATAAACACAGTGATTATCTGGTTGCTGGTCAGCCGGCTGAAAATGAATTTCTACCTGAGCAAGGTGTTTGCTGTTGGCGTGGTCACAGTCTGGAACTTCTTCGCCAACCTCGCCTTCACTTTTGTGAGTGTTTAGGGGAAAGGGGACGCTGTAAAAATAAAAAAGGCCGTCGCGTGATCAACGCGACGGCCTTTTAAGGTGTTCAAGGAGCCTATTCGTCAGCCATATCAGCGGTAATATTCTGCTGTTTGATGCCGACCAGTTCTTCGAGCATATCAGTAGTCACCGATTTTGGTCTTTCGAGCGGATAACCCAGCGCACGGTCCCAGATCAGGTTGGCAGCAATACCGATGGCCCTGCCGATACCGAACAGCACCGTGTAGAAGTCGTATTCTGTGACTCCGTAATGCCATTGGATCACGCCTGACTGCGCATCGACATTTGGCCACGGATTTTTGGCTTTTCCGTGCTCCTTGAGCACATCCGGGGCCACCCTGTACAAGAGGTCTACATATTTAAAGATCGGATCATCGGCGAGGTGCTTGAGGCTAAACTCGCGCTGTATCATATAACGGGGGTCGGTTTTACGCAAAACGGCATGGCCGAATCCCGGAATCACCTGTCCGCTGTGGAGTGTATCCCAGATGTATTGGCGCATTTCGCTTTCTGTCGGGGTGTCGCCGCCCATCTTATCCATGAGGTCCTGCAGCCAGCGGAGCACTTCCTGGTTTGCCAGTCCGTGAAGCGGACCTGCCAGGCCGTTGATCATGGCCGATGTGGAGAGGTAAACATCAGAAAGCGAACTGCCTACGAGGTGACCGGTATGGGCACTAACATTACCGCTTTCGTGGTCGGCATGAATGATAAAGTGCATACGGGCAACATCATCGTAAGGCTTTGGTTTGCCCATCATATGGGCAAAATTGGCACCCAGGTCGAGGTCAGGGTTGCCCACGATGCGCTTGCCGTCACGGTACAGCTTGGCATAAATGTATGCGGCAATTTCGGGAAGCTTGGCGAGCATATTCAGGGCGTCCTCGTACATCGGATCCCAATAATCGTTTTTATTGATGCCGGCTTTGTATTTTTTGGCAAAGAACGATTCGCGGGCCATGGCAAGAATGGCCGATGAGAACATGGCCATCGGGTGGCTGCAACAGGGCCAGGCGTCGATAATTTCGTACACATAGCGTGGCAGTATGCGGCGTTTGGCAAATTCGTCGATCAAGTCGTTCACCTGATATTCGTTGGGCACATCGCCTGTCAGCAGCAGATACAGCAAGCCTTCCACATAGGGCATTTCGGCATGTTTGCCCTTTGGCAGCAATTGAAACACTTCAGAAAGGGTATATCCCCTGTAGCGAATACCTTCTTTTGGGTCGAGATAGGAAATATCCGTCACAAGGCATTTAATGCCTCTCATTCCGCCAATGATCTGGCCCACAGTAACCTTATCGATCACCACATCGGCATGATCCTGCAATAAGGCCTTTGTCCGTGGCCGCCAATCTTCAATTTTTTCCTTTAGAACTTGTTTTAGGTTCGACATGGTCGTTGAGTTTTTGTTTTTATTTGATATTAGTTGGTTAACCTTTTTTTCAGTTCAAGATCAAGTGCCTGCAGGAAGTCTTCGGTGTTCAGGTAGTGTTCGTGTTTCAAGTCTGATCCATGGATGAGTTGTGCAAGGTCTTTGGTCATTTTTCCTGATTCGACGGTTTCCACACACACTGCTTCAAGGGTGGTGGCAAAGTTGATCAGTGCATCGTTTTTATCGAGTTTTCCCCGGTGTGCCAGTCCGCGTGTCCATGCAAAAATGGAAGCAATCGGGTTGGTCGAGGTAGGATTTCCCTTCTGGTGTTCGCGGTAATGGCGGGTGACGGTACCATGAGCAGCTTCGGCCTCCATGGTTTTACCATCGGGCGTGATCAGCACGGAGGTCATCAGACCGAGCGAACCAAAGCCCTGTGCCAGTGTGTCCGACTGCACGTCACCGTCGTAGTTTTTACAGGCCCACACAAACTTACCGCTCCATTTGAGGGCAGCAGCAACCATATCGTCGATAAGCCGGTGCTCATAGGTGATGCCCGCCTCAACGAATTTTGCCTTGTAATCGCGCTGATACAATTCCTCAAAGATGTCTTTAAAACGTCCGTCATATTTCTTCAGGATGGTATTCTTGGTCGAAAGGTACAAAGGCCATCCTTTTTGCAGGGCCATATTGAAGCATGAGTGGGCGAAGCCAATAATGGACTCGTCGGTATTGTACATGGCCAGGGCAACACCATCATCCCTGAAGTTATACACTTCGAACTGCTGTACATCGCTGCCGTCTTCCGGTGTAAAGGTAATGGTCAGCCTGCCTTTTCCTTTTGTCACAAAATCAGTTGCTTTGTACTGATCGCCAAAGGCATGTCGGCCAATCACGATGGGATATTTCCAGCCCGGAACAAGTTTCGGAATATTGCTGATCATGATGGGTTCGCGGAAAACCGTTCCCCCGAGGATGTTTCTGATGGTCCCGTTGGGCGATTTGTACATCTGCACCAGGTTAAATTCCTTCACCCTGTTTTCGTCGGGAGTAATGGTGGCGCATTTGATTCCCACATTGAATTTCTGTATCGCATGGGCGGCATCAACAGTTACCTGGTCCACGGTAATATCGCGGTTCTCGATGCCAAGGTCAAAATACTTGATCTCAATGTCGAGGTAAGGCAGGATCAGTTTGTCCTTGATATATTTCCAGATCACCCTGGTCATTTCATCACCATCAAGCTCAACAACAGGGTTCGCTACGTGTATCTTATTCATTACAAATCAACTTTTTAATCCTTACTAATTTCTTTCCGGACTGAGCCCGGGATTATGATCCGTAAAAATATAAAAATATTTGCATATGTTGTCAATACACATGCGAAATTGTGCATATTTATATCATTGTCTAAATTGATGCCATTTGGTTGCACCGGCAGTGGCGAGAGGCAGGAAAAAAGCGGCACGAAACCAGCCAATGTGCTATAAAGTATACATTTCAGAACGGAATATACCCAGGAGCAATTTCGTTTTTGAACCTTATTGAATTTGAGGTTAAAAAAAATCAGCAACTGATTGCAACCCATCAAAACATGCGTTGTCATTAATTTGTACATTTGTATGGGTGCAGTTTGTAATCATCGCGGTTCTGTTTAGCGGTTCCGGTGTGTGACAATTGCACCCTTTTAACGTTGAAAAAAAAATAACATGGAAACACAACGCACATTAAGACGCAGTGTCAACGAAAAGGTCATCGCCGGAGTATGCGGCGGTCTGGCAAAATACCTCCGGCTCGATCCGGTCATTGTGAGGCTGATATTCGTGTTGCTCATCATGTTTGGTGGGGGTGGGCTTATCGCCTACATCATTCTGTGGATCGTGGTTCCTGAGGAGCCATACACAGGAACTGATTATTTTAAGGCCTACGAAACAAAACAGCCCGGCGAAACAACTGCTGAAGCAAGCACCACGCCCGGCAGCGAAGAGCCGAAGGCCGAAACAAAAGCACCGGCCTTCGACCCCGCAACCTATATGAAACCTGACCGTTCGAAAGGACAGCTGGTCATGGGTATCATCCTTATCGGTGTTGGAGGTCTGTTTCTGTTTGCAGCCCTGCTTCCCCACTTTCATGTGGGCGACTTCTGGCCCGTGCTGATCATCCTGCTTGGGCTGGTCATCCTGATTCCGGCATTTAAAAATTCCGGTTACTAAAGGCTGCTGCCCTGGCAGCGCCACATTATCAAAACCCGTTTTAACAACTAAATCCATAACACCATGTCAGATAAAAACACAAACCATATGAAGCACGGAAATATTTTCTGGGGCGTTGTGCTGATCGTCATCGGATTCCTGTTTCTCTTCGATAAGCTGGGTATGCTCGATTTCCAGTGGTCGCTGTTTTGGCGGCTTTGGCCCGTATTGCTTATTTTGTGGGGTATTTCCATCATCCCGATGCGGGGAATTTTCAAAATTATGCTGGCCTTGGTTGTTGGGGCGCTGAGCATCGGTTTCTATTATCAGCAGGCAGGCAAAGGCGATAACAACCGCTCAGCTTCGCGCTTTTGGCTCTACGACAACAGCCGCAATGATGGGGATGAAAACCGCTATTCGGATCAGGCTTTCAGTGCCGAAATGCCCGACAGCATCAGTGTTGCCAGTCTAAAGATGGACGCGGCAGCCGGTGATTTCAGGCTCGAAGGACCCTGCGAAAACCTGTTCGAGTTTTCAAAATCCGGACAATCCGTTAACTACACTTACCGTGTAGAAGAATTTGCTGGCAAGGCCTCCGTTTTCATCACACAGGAAAGCGATTTTCACCTTGGCAGGAAAAACCGCAACGAAGTAAACCTTCAACTGAACCCTTCCCCGCTTTGGGATATTGATGTGGAAATCGGGGCTGCAGATTTCAGCTTCGACCTCAGTGGATTCAAGGTGCGCAAGCTCGATATTGACGGTGGCGCCACCTCCATCGACCTTGTTTTCGGAAACTTGTGCGACTCTACAAATGTGAGCATCAGCGCGGCCGCATCATCCATCGACCTGGTAATTCCTGAAAACTCAGGATGCCGCATCGAAGGAAGCTCAGTGTTGTCGAGCCGCGACCTCGAAGGCTTCGACAAAATTGAAAAAGGACGCTACGAAACAAAGGGCTTTGCAGAGGCTACACCGAAAATTTACATCAACATCGATGCAGCAGTCAGCAGCTTCTCGGTACGGAGAAAATAAGCTGACTGACATTTTTTCCATTTCATTGCTCCGGCATCAAATTTGAGCCGGTTTCCGATCATGGAGTACAAGGATTACTATAAGGTGCTTGGTGTGGACAAGTCAGCAACTGCGGCTGATATCAAAAAGAAATACCGCAAGCTGGCCGTGCAGTATCATCCTGACAAGAACCCGGGCAACAAGGCAGCTGAGGAAAAATTCAAGACCATCACCGAAGCCTACGAGGTGCTGGGAGATGCGAAAAAACGCAGGCAGTACGACGAACTGGGTCAGCAGTGGAAACAGCACGAGCACGGAAATTACCGCCCACAGGGACATCAGCAGGGGCAGTATCAGGGTGATTTCAGCGATGTTTTCGGGCAGGGATCGGGATTTTCGGACTTTTTTGAAGCATTTTTCGGCGGATCAGGGAGGCCGCGCCGGCAGCAAGCCAGGCGGGTGCAGCGCGGCAGTGATGTTGAAGCCGCACTCACCATTACACTCGAAGAGGCCTTCCGGGGCACCGAACGCTTGATCACTCCCGACCAGAAAACCATCCGCCTGCCCATACAGCCCGGCGTGAAAGAAGGTCAGCTACTCAGGCTCAAGGGCAAGGGACAGCCAGGGTTGAACGGAGGCACGGCAGGTGACCTGTTGATCAGGCTAAGCATCAGCATGCCGGCAGATTACAGCATCGAAGGCGATACATTAACACGCACCCTCGACATTGATTGTTTCAAGGCCATGCTGGGTGGCAGGCAACAGGTCGACATCTTTGGCAAGCCGATCAGCATCGCCATCAAGCCAATGACGCAAACGGGCAGCGTGTTGAGGCTTAAAAACCAGGGCATGCCTGTTTATGGAAAAGACGAAAAAAACCACCTGTTGTTAAGGATCAGGGTAGTCATACCCGATCACCTCAGCCCCCAGGCAGTGGAATGGGTAAAAAAAGCCGCCGGTTTTCAGTATCCGCAATGACAGTTCAGGCGGCTGCATGTCACCACACCCAACAAAAACACAGGCAACAGAAAACTTGTGCAATTTAAGCTGCCCGAATGGCCTTAGAGTGCACACTTTTTAGTTACTTTGCGCGTTGTTTCATCAAGTTGAAATATTTGGCCCGCCTCCGGTGTCAATATGAGAAATTAAGCATCAATGATCATGAGGAAAATTACCAGCCTGTGTGCACTCTTTATTTTATTTGGGCTTTTGTTCAGCCTGCAGAACGCAGTGGCACAGGAAGCTTCTGTCCGCGGCTTTGTGTACGAAGGCGCCACCGGTGAACCAGTGATTTTTTCAAATGTATACCTCCTGAATTCGACCTACGGGGCATCAACCGATGTCAATGGATATTTCAACATCACCCGCATCCCGCCGGGAAACTACACCCTGGCAGTCACTTTTCTGGGCTACGACACCATCACGATGAATATCAGCCTGAAAGCAGGCGAGGTGCTGAATCAGAAATTCAGGCTGGTCCAATCCAGCGTGAGCCTGCAAACCGTGAATGTGACGGCAGAAAAGGTGGAAGCCCGCACGGAGACAAAAACCTCGGTAATCAACATCACGCCCAAGGTGCTGAAGCGGCTGCCCTCAGTTGGTGGACAAGCAGACCTGGCCCAATACCTGCAGGTTGTTCCCGGAGTCATTTTCACCGGTGATCAGGGCGGACAGCTCTATATCAGGGGCGGATCGCCCATACAGAACAAGGTGTTGCTCGACGGGATGATTGTGTATAATCCTTTCCACTCCATCGGCTTATTCTCGGTTTTCGACACTGACATCATCCGCAACGCGGAAGTGTTTACCGGTGGTTTCAGTGCCGACTATGGCGGACGCATCTCCTCTGTCATGGACATCACTACCCGCGATGGCAACAAGAACAGGATCAGCGGCAAAGCCGGCGCCAGCACCTTTGGCGGCAAGCTCCTCATCGAAGGCCCACTCGTGAAATCCAAGGCTGAAAACGGCTCAAGCACTACCTTCGTGCTCTCCGTAAAGAACTCATACCTGTCCGAATCGAGCAAGCTCTTTTACAGCTATGTGGACGAAAACGGACTGCCTTTCGATTTTCTCGACGTGTATGGCAAACTGTCGCTGAATGCCGCCAACGGAAGCAAAATCAATTTCTTCGGCTTTCGCTTCGATGACAAGGTGAACAACTACAAGGCCCTTTCCGATTTCGGCTGGAAATCGTTCGGCGGGGGCTCGAACTTCGTATTGATCCCGGGCAAATCGCCTGTGCTGATCGAGGGTAACCTGGCTTATTCATCCTATGAGGCACGGCTTTCGGAAAAAAACAGTCCGGATCGCTCGAGCAGCATCAACGGTTTCAATATGGGATTCAACTTCAGCTATTTTCTTGGAAAAGACCTGGTGAAATACGGCGTTGAAATCCTTGGATTCAAAACGCAGTTTAACTTTACCAATGGTGTCGGCAGGGTAATCAGCCAGATCGAAAACACCACCGAACTAGCAGGTTATGTGCGCTACAAGGGTAACTTCGGCAAGCTGCTGTTCGAACCGAGTTTCAGGGTGCAGTGGTACGCTTCGCTGGCCAACATCTCGCCCGAACCCAGGATTGCCATGAAATACCTGGTAACGGACAACATCAGGCTGAAACTCGCTGCAGGCATGTATTCGCAAAACCTCATTGCCGCCAACAGCGACCGCGATGTGGTGAACCTCTTCTACGGATTCCTTTCAGGACCCGACAACCTCCCGTCAAGGTTCGACGGCAAAGAAATCACACACAAGCTGCAGAAAGCCAATCACTTCATCTTTGGAACCGAGTTCGACCTGAGCCGATACCTGAACCTGAACCTGGAAGGCTATCTGAAAGACTTCAAGCAGCTGACCAACCTGAACCGCAACAAGCTGTACGACGAATCCACCGCACCTGATGGCACACCCGATCAGCTGAAAAAAGACTTCATCATCGAGAAAGGCAAGGCTTATGGCGCCGATATCGCCCTGAAATTCGAAAACAAACGCCTGTATGTATGGACAGTGTATTCGCTGGGCTATGTCAACAAACAATACGAGAAAGCCAATGGTGTGTTGACCACATACCGCCCCCATTACGACAGGCGGCACAACGTCAATGTGATTGTATCGTACCAGGCAGGCGACAGAAAACAGTGGGAGTTCAGCACACGCTGGAATTTTGGTTCAGGATTCCCATTTACCCAGGTTCAGGGATATTATGAATATATTCCGTTTACCGGAGGCGTAAATACCGACTACACCACCGAAAACGGCCAGCTGGGCATCATCTATGGCGAGCTGAACAAAGGCCAGCTGCCCACCTACCACAGGCTCGATGCCGATATCAAGCGGCGTTTCTTCTTCAGCGAAAAAACCGAACTTGAAGTAAACATCGGTGTATCGAACATCTATAACCGCGATAATGTGTTTTATGTCGACCGCATCACAAACGAAGTGGTGAGCCAATTGCCCATTATGCCAAACTTTGGTTTTATCCTTTCATTTTAACAAGGCCTGGAGAAGCCTGAAACATTGAAGGACCATCGCCATCCATTCATGCACAACCCATTGTTGAATAAACCCATCACTATGAAACGAAACCTGATTTCACTGCGATCCGGCATCATTTACGGACTCGCACTGCTGTTTGTTGCCGCGTGCAGCAACCCGAAAGCCACCCTGCCCGAACCTCCTGTGGCAGCAAAGATTCCGCATGAGATGACCATGCACGGCAACACCCGCAACGACCCGTATTACTGGCTCAACGACCGCGACAACCCGGAAGTGATTGCCTATCTGCAGGCCGAAAACAAATACACCGATACGGTGATGCAACCCACCGTTGGATTGCAGAAGAAGCTGTATGATGAAATGCTCTCGCGCATTCAGCAAACCGACATTTCAGTTCCTTACAAACTCAACGGGTATTACTATTACACCCGTTTCGAAGAAGGCAGCGAATACGCCCTTTATTGCCGCAAAAAAGACAAGCTGGACGCACCGGAAGAAATCATGTTAAACGCTAATGAAATGGCCAAAGGCCATGCCTTTTTCCAGATCGGCGGTTGGGAAATCAGCAGCGACAACAATTTGCTGGCCTATTCGGTCGACACCGTGAGTCGCCGTCAATATGTGATCTATATTAAAAACCTGAGCACAGGTGCCATTGAACCGCAAAGTATTGCCAACACCTCAGGCAATATGTGCTGGGCCAACGACAACAAAACGCTGTTCTACAGCATCAAGGATGAGTCGCTGCGGCCATATAAAATCTTGAAACACAGCCTGGGCACCGATTATACTGCTGATGCGCTGGTGTTTCACGAAACCGACCCTACCTTCAACAGCTTTGTGTTCAAAACCAAGTCGATGGAATACATCATGATCGGATCGGTGAGCACTGTATCGGCCGAATACCGTTTCATCAAATCAACGGAGCCCAATGCCGCTTTTAAGGTGTTTCAGCCACGTCAGCGCGACCTGCTTTACAGCGTTGAGCATTTCGGACCCGATTTTTACATCAAGACAAACAGCGACGCACAGAACTTCAGGCTGATGAAAACCCCTGTTGATCAAACAGAAATCGCCAACTGGAAAGAAGTGATTGGACACCGCCAGGATGTGCTGCTCGAAGATTTTGATGTGTTTAAAAACTACCTTGTCGTTTCCGAACGCAAGGAAGGCCTCATTCAGCTGCACATCATGCGCTGGGACGGAAGTGCCGACAACTATGTTGATTTTGGCGAACCTACCTATATGGCTTACCTGAGTACCAACCTCGATTTTAACGCTGAGAAGCTACGCTACGGTTACACCTCGCTCACCACACCCAATTCTGTTTTTGATTATGATATGGCCGGCAGGACCAAGGAACTGTTGAAGCAGCAGGAAGTCGTCGGTGGCTACAATCCCGATGATTATCAGTCGGAAAGGGTCTATGCCACTTCACAGGACGGTGTAAAGGTGCCCATTTCGCTGGTGTATAAAAAAGGCCTGAAAAAAGACGGCTCCCATCCCCTGGTACTTTACGGTTATGGTTCTTATGGTGCCAGCATGGATGCCTATTTCTCGTCATCGAGGCTGAGCCTGCTCGACAGGGGCTTTGTGTGGGCCATCACCCACATCCGCGGCGGCGAAGAAATGGGCCGTCAGTGGTACGAAGATGGCAAAATGATGCACAAGAAAAACACCTTCTATGATTTCATCGCCTGTGGCGAATTCATGGTAAAAGAAGGCTACACCAGCACCGATAAGATGTTTGCCATGGGTGGCAGTGCCGGCGGCCTGCTCGTTGGCGCAGTGCTCAATATGCGTCCCGATTTGTGGAAAGGCGTCGTTGCCCAGGTTCCATTCGTTGATGTGGTGACCACCATGCTCGACGAAAGCATTCCGCTCACAACAGGCGAGTACGACGAATGGGGAAATCCGAATGTGAAAGAATACTATGACTATATGCTCTCCTACTCGCCATACGACAATGTGGAAGCCAAGGCATATCCGGCTTTGCTGGTCACCACAGGCCTGCACGACAGCCAGGTACAATACTGGGAACCGGCTAAGTGGGTTGCCAAACTGAGGGAAATGAAGACCGACAAAAACACCCTGCTCTTACAAACCAATATGGAGTTCGGACATGGTGGTGCTTCGGGTCGTTTCGAGCGCCTGAAAGAGGCCGCCCTCGAGTTTGCCTTTATGATGAAAGAACTGGGCATGAAAGAATAATCCCCTTTATTCCAAGCAAATCAGCAAGGGACTTTAAAAGCAATACTGCCTGATTTAGTTTGGTTTATGCAAATGAAAAAGGCTGGCCGGCAGTGAAATTCCGGTCAGCCTTTTTTTTTGGGCCCTGGCCCAAATGTTTCCTTGTGGGCTAACGATTTGAAGAATGTCTGCTATTGCTTCACAAGCTTTTGCCTGAATGTCAGGCTGCCCTGATCGGCTACAACCAGGTACAGGCCGGCCGGCAGTGACGAAATATCGATGGAAGCTGCATGCAATGGCTTCAGGTCCAGCACAAGGCGGCCGTCGGCCCCATACATCCTAAGCCGGTCGATGTTCAACTCACGCACATTGATCCGAGCGCCGGCAGGGTTTGGATAAAGCCACCCGTCGGCAGGCTGAGAAGCATCTGCGACCCGAGGCACATCGGTGTAAAAGCCATCGAAACGCATGATGATGCCCGAATTTCCGACACCCCAGCCAATATGCTCATCGAGGAAAAACACTGACTGCAGACTACTTCCTATGCCAGGCCCCTCGAAAGTGACCTCCCAGTTTTGCCAGCCATCATTGGTCCCCACAACCAGTTGATCGCCCAAAACCGCCATCCCTTTCTGTTCGTTCAGCATCTTCAGGTAACTGAAGTTATGCGCACCCACCTTGACAGGACCGCTCCAGCTTTCACCGCCATCATTGGTCGTGAGAAACCCAATGCCCTGAATGCTGATCACGCCATGGTTGTTGTCCGTAAAACTCATCGATTGAATCTCATACGGAAAACCAATATTCAATTCCTGCCAGCTGTTGCCGCCGTCAACTGTTCTGAGGAGCTTGCCTGTGTTGCCACCATAGCCAACACCCAGATACCCGGTGAGGGCATCGGCAAACACCATCCCTCCCTGGGCATGCATCCCTGCTTCTGCCGGCGGACTGGCATCGCTCCATGAGGCTCCGCCATCAGTTGATTTCATCACGCTGACCGAGGGACTTTCGAGAAAAATGGTGTTATCATCAGGCGCACTGATGTACATCAGATTGCTGATTTCGGTGAGCTGCGACTGCCAGCTGTTGCCACCGTCAGTGGTGTGATACAGGCGGTTTCCATAGGTAGTTGCCCATCCGTTTGCAGCTGAACTGAAAGCAAGTGACCAAATCTGCTGCCCGGCACCGATGGTATCGAGGCTTATGGAGGTCCAGGTTTCGCCACCATCGGCGGTTTTATGCAATGAAGTTCCAAAATCACTTATCCCGCCAGCAAGTCCGTTGTTTTCATCAATAAAATATACACAGCGAAATAAGTCGGTAGGTCCGTTGATCTTGCTCTCCCAGTTCAGGCCACCGTCATTGCTGAAATTGATTGTCGGCCCCCAGCCTACAGCCACACAGTGATTCATGTCGGGCCATGAAAAATCGGTCAGTGCACTGCCAAACAATGTGTTTGTTGGGTATATGTTCCAACTCTGGCCTCCATCGGAAGTGCCGTAGATTTTCGAATAGGCCATCAACCGCCCTTCCAGGGAATTGAAGAAATGGACGCGCCTGATGTGCGAACCATCTGTTTGCCCGACTTCATGGGTGGTCCAGCTCAGCCCTCCGTCTATTGTATGGTATGCCTTGAATACCATCATGGTAGAGTCGCTATTCACCATGTGATTGCCCGCAGCAAACCAAACATCGTTGGGACCCAGCACCGACACATCCTCAATGGATTGGATGCCATCAGGAATGGCCAGGTCATACCAGCTCAGCCCTCCATCGTCGGAGCGGCGGATCACGGGAATATCAGGGCTTCCCATATGGTATCCTACCAGATAGCCTGTATCAGGATTGGCAAATGCGATGGCGCGGTAGTCGAAAGCTCCGGCAATGCTGTTGCTTAACAGATCCCAGTTTTGCCCGCCATCCGTGGTCTTCATCACAATGCGGTAGGTTCCGACAACCCAGCCCAAGGTATCGTTCAGGAAGAAGGAATTGGTGTAGTCGCCCATCAGTTGCCTGTGGGTATAATGCCAGTTTTCTCCGGCATCGGTCGTCGTCAGAATATGGCTCCATGATACGATGATTCCCTGGTTATTGTTGCGGAAATTGACCGAAGTCAGTTGAACCCCTTCGGCAGGGAAGTCCAGTTTGGTCCAGGTTTCGCCCCGGTCGAATGTCCTGAGCACAGTTGAATTGTTGCCGGTGATTAACCCGGTATCGGGCGAAGGAAAACTGGCTGCGTGGAGCGGGTTAAAGGTCGGACTGGGATTAAGCAATGTCCAGTTTTGTGCCGTTGCGATTTGCACAAAACAAAGCAGGCAAACAAGGCCCGCAATTGAAAGGGTGGGATTTTTCATCTTGTGGTTTTATGGTAAATAAAGAACAAGCGATACATCAGGCTGGTGATGTATATTCGGGTATTATAAAAATAGCCAATTCACCAACAATAAAAACGATTTAGGCGCTTGAGTTATCAACAAGCTCAATGCGCCGATTAGAAACGGATTTTGCCGGTTACGACCGCTTAACGGACAACAAGCCTTTGACGCGATTTTCCGTTGGCCGTGGTGAGCTCCACAACATAGGTACCGGGCTGCAAGTGTGCGATATCCATGCGCAAGGAAACGCCTTGCTGCGCAAGCACACACTGTCCGAGCTGATTATACACTGCCAGTGCGAGCATCACTGTGCCCGGCTCCAGGGTAAATGCCACTTCATTTTCGGCCGGATTTGGAAACAGCGACCAGTCTGACTTCAGCTCCGCTTCATGAAGGCCTGAGGTGCAGGCGACCTGTACTTCGGTCTGGCTGTTGCACCCGGTGGCGTTGCCGGCAATGTTGATGGTGGCATCAGGCAGGGCGAGGTAATCGCAAACACTTTTTACTTCGCAGCTTGAAAGCGCCGGATTGCCGGTGATGAGCAGGGAATGGATGGATGCCGCCTGGATATTTTCGATCCCCATTAACCCAAGCAACACCTCATTGCTTTCGATGCTAATCCCGTTTCCAATTATCTTAAGGTCTTCCAAGCCGTTGAAGCTTTTAAGCCCTGCATTTTGTGCAATGCTGAGCGAACCACCGATGGAGTCCAGCTGGTTCAGCCCATCCATGCTAAGCAGGTTATTGTTGATGTACACCAACAGGTCGCCACCAATATCGCCCAGGTTTCCAAGACCTGTGAGGCTTTGCAGGCTGCTGTTGTTTCCAATGCGCAACAAACCGCCAATGCTGGTCAGCTCATCAAAACCGCTTAAGTCGGTGAGTTGGTTGTTTGACAGAATTTCGAGGTCACCGCTGACTGACTGAAGCTTACCAATGCCGGAAAGTGAGGTCAGTCCGTCGCTTGTCCAGATGGTGAAAGGCCCGTCGATATGGGTCACATTGTCGAGGCCGGCCAGGTTTGTCAGGGTTTGGGTGCCATAAACCGATAATCCGCCCCTGAAGCTGGTAATGGCGCTCAATCCGTTCAGGTTGCTGATATCGCTTCCATGAATAGTCACAAGTCCCTCGATTTCTGTACAATCGGGATAGGTGGTTGAGAAATTGTCGATGACGGCCTGGCTGGTAATCTCTATGCCATCAGGAAGGCATTGCTGACCAAAACCGGCAATGCGGATCATAATGAGCACGAACAACATACTGCTAAATTTTTTCATGTTTGTTTGTTTTAATGGTGAATGATGCTTGAATTGATATATAAATAGGTGTTTCAATCATTACATATTGACCTGTGATGCAACCGAATGAACAATCCATCAGAGAATTGCCTGTTTTTCACCACCGAAGGTACGCAAAAAAAAAAAAAAAAAAAATGATCATTGCAATAATGTTATCAACAATTTTATTGTCAGCAATATAATACAAATCTCTTGGTTTGGGTATTCTTTAGTTTGCCAATGATGCGACTATGGTGGATTTCAAGGCAAGGCAAGCAAAAGTCCGGAACTATAAAGGGATTCAACAAGAATAAATCAATACATGGCCATTTACACCAACCCTGAAGGGGTTCAATAACAACTGCAAAGATTGAACTAATTAGGTTTTGAAATGCTTTGGGTTACCATTTTAAAAAAGGCCAAAAATTGGCCGCAACAAAATCATTTCGAATTCCTGTTAACGGCAAACAAAATTCACGCCTATATTAAACAAATTCCAAAAAAAAGGCCACCAGGACAGGCGGCCTTTTCGAAATCATACCGATTCCATTCCTATTCCAACACCAGGTATCCCCATGCCGGAAGGGTCAGGTGCATGCCGTTTTCAATGTTTATGGTTTCGGCAGAAAACACATCGGTGAATGTTCCTGCGGCCTTATCATCTTCAACCACAAAATCCTGCTCATGGCCGGTGAGGTTGATAAACACAATCAGTCTACGGTCGTCTTTTTTGCGTGCAAAAGCAAATATTTCGTCTGCCTTGCTGGTTTTCACCGGGCGCATCTTGCCACCTTCAGCGCCATTCCACAGTACAGGATTTTCCCTTTTCAAGGCATTCAGCCTGCTGTACATCCCGCTCAGGTCAGTTCCGGTCCAGTCGATGGTATCCTTTTCAAAGAAGCGGAGTCTTTTGTTCAGCGATGCTTCCTGGCCGTTGTAGATCAGCGGAAATCCGGGTACGGTATAGGTAAGCACCGCAAAGGCCTTCACTCCGTCGCCCATGCGCTCGTATTCGGTCCCGTTCCACGAATTTTCGTCGTGGTTCGAGGTGAAATACATGCGATAGGATGATTCGGCAAAAAGCGAATCGTTCTTCCTGAAATAATCCCAAAGCTGGCCGGCTTTTTGCTCACCGTCAGCGATCCTATTCAGGATATGGTGCATTTCCCAGCCATAATTGGCATCGAAAGCCTTGAGCATCAAAGCCCGTTCCCCTTCATCCTCGGCCAGCATAAACACAGGTTTCAACTGGCTGAGCGCCTGACGTACCTGGTCCCAGAATGCCACCGGAACCATGCCGGCGACATCGCAGCGGTATCCATCAATATCGGCCTCCTGAACCCAGAACTTCATGGCGCTGGTCATGGCATCCCGCAATGCAGGATTGTCTTCATATTTCAGGTCGGCCACATCAGACCAATCAAAGGGTGAAAGCACTTTCCCGGATGAATCTTTTGTATACCAATCAGGATGCTCAGTCATCCATGGATTGTCCCAGGCCGTGTGGTTTGCCACCCAGTCGAGGATCACCTTAAAACCCAGCTCATGAGCTTTGGCCACCATGGCTTTAAAATCATCCAGGGTCCCAAACTCCGGATTTACCGCAACATAATCCTTCACCGCGTAATAGCTGCCCAGGCTGCCTTTGCGGTTCAGTTCGCCGATAGGATGAATAGGCATGATCCACAGTATTTTAACCCCAAGCTCCTTTAAGCGTGGCAGGTGTGTGGCAAAGGCGTTGATGGTGCCTTCGGGCGTATACTGCCTGATGTTGACTTCATAGATTGCTGCGTCTTTGGCCCATTCGGGTGTGATCACCTCGCTAACAGGCCGCTGATGGGTATTTGATTCTTCCTTTTTCGTGCCGGTGCAGGACCACGAAATGAAGAGCATGCCGGCGATCAAAGCCACCATGACAAGCATAAAAAAATGTTCTGTTTTCATGTATTCGATTTTACCAGTTAATATTGATTTGATTGGATGTATTTTCGATGGTGAACTGTATCGTCCGTTGGTTGTCGAAGCCGGGAGCAATGCTATGCAACTGCGTGGCCATTGGTTTTTCAGGACTTATGCGTTTGCCGTTGGCACTTAGTTTTGTGATGTCCGTTTCAAAACCATGCATCACAAAGCGGATCTTTTTATACTTGCTGGTGAAGCTGCCTTCAGCCTTTGTAATTTCAAGCTGATTCTCGGCCATTTTCCAGGAAACCTTGCGTTGGTAGAACTGTCCTTTTTCGAACTGATAGGTTTCCCCATCATCTTCATACCACATACAGGCCTGCGTTTCCTTTCCAAAATACACATGCATCTCGAGTGTTTCAGATGGCTGTTGGGCTGTGTGTTGCAGCACGGATTGCATCGGGATGATGCTTCCTGCTTTCACAAACACCGGCAGTTTGTCGAGGGGTGATTCGTGCAGGATTTCCTGTTCTCCGGCAAAGAAGGCATCGGAAAACAGGTCGTACCACCCGCCCTTTGGAAGGTACACTTTTGCAAATTTCTGCACACTGCTCACAGGGGCAAGCAGCAGCGAAGGGCCGAAGAGATATTGGTTTTCGTAATCAAAATAAAAGACTTTATCGTCAGCGGAATAATCGATTGCCAGGGAGCGCTGCACCGGCATGCCTGTTTTTACTGACTGATAAAAAGCAGCATAGATATAAGGCAGCAGGCTATACCTGAAGCTGATATAATTGCGCGAAATATCTTCAACTGCTTCGCCGTAGGACCAGGGTTCAGAACGGTTTGTTCCTTTGGCTGAATGGCCGCGGAAGAAGGGAGAGAACGCGCCGAGGCTCATCCAGCGGGCGTACAGCTCAGGCGAAGCATTGCCACCAAAGCCGCCCACATCGTAGCCCACGAGTGAAATCCCAGAAAGGCCAAGGCTGTTAAGCAGGCGCACACCGAGGAGCATATGGTCGTCGTGGGCCTGGTTGTCGCCTGTCCACAAGGCGGTGTAGCGTTGCAAACCTGCAAAGCCGGCACGTGTAAGCACAAAAGGACGTTTGCCCTCCATCAGCTGGCGTGTTCCTTCGTAGGTGGCTCGTGCCATCTGCATACCATACATGTTTTTTGCCTCCTGATACGTCGTCTGCGTACCTTCCCAGCTAAACTGCACCAAAGGTGGTACCAGCTGTCCCCAGGTTGCTATTTCATTCATATCATTCCAGAAGCCTGTAATGCCCAGTTTCACGTTTTCGCGAAACTGCTCACCCCACCAGAGGCGCCCCTTCTCGCTGGTGAAATCGGGAAAATGACACCAGCCGGGCCACACCTGCGCCGTGAAAGGTGAACCATCAGGATAGCTGGCGAAAACGCCTTTTTTCAGGCCGTCTTCATAAGCCGGATAGCCTTTCTCGACCTTGATGCCAGGGTCGACAATCACCGCGGTATGAAATCCCATAGCTGAGAGTTCTTTCAGCAGGCCTGACGGATTGCTGAAGTCTGTCGGGTGCCAGGTGAAAATCTTATAGGCATCCATATAGTCGATATCGAGGTAGATCATATCCACCGGTATTTTCTTTTGCCTGAAGGTGCGGGCCACCTCAAGCACTTCAGTGTCGGGGGTGTATGACCAGCGGCATTGCTGATAGCCAAGGCTCCACAAGGGAGGCATGGGCATACGACCAGTGAGTTTGGTGTATGATTCAATGACGGAGGCTACATCGTTAGCAGTGATGAAATAATAGTCCATTTCGCCACCATCGGCCGAAAAGAAGGCAAAACGGTCGTTCGATGCCCCGAAATTAAACTGGCTGCGCCAGCTGTTATCGAAAAATATCCCGTAAACAAGGGAACTATGCAAACCGATATAAAACGGAATGCTGGTATACAGCGGGTCGCTGTAATCTTCATAATGCGGGTTGTCGGTATTCCAGTTTACATAGCCTGCGCCGATGCGGTTCAGGTGGCCGGTTTTTGCACCAAGCCCGATAAATTTTTCGTTGGGCTGCAGGGTTTTATAGGTCGTTACCTGGTCGCCGATCCACGAAGTACCAAAGGCGGCATCATCCTGGTTAATGAGCTGACCATCGGCATTGTAAAAACTGATACGCAAAGGGTTACGTTGAATAACAATGCGCAAAGATGGCGATTCGAGCTGCAGGAAGCCCCTGTTTTCGGTAAATTTAGTTTTGCAGATTTCGGGCTTCATATCCACTGCATAGCTGAAGGTTTTCGTGAAATCATCTTTCACCATCCTGACCCTCACCATATTTTGAGCGTAGAAGCTGATGCGCGCTTTCCCGTGCGATGCCAACAGTTCGAGTGTAGTGCCGTCCCAGTTGTGCGAAACCAGATCGCCGATGCTGATGTTGGTGTTTTTCTGTGCACTTAAGTTTGCCATAACAAGCAGTAAGTTAATGACCAAAATGATCCGTTTCATGGTAAGAGATGTTGCATTATCAATGGATGGTTAATGTTGTCGGGTTGCCTGCCCAAAGGATACGGAAATGACAGTTTCCGGTTTCGTCGAGCCAGTAACCCTGTTTAAATGAATCTATCTCAGCGGGCGACAAGGCGTTCAAGGGCAAATTGGACAGGTCGGCTTTCGCAGGAAACCTGTTCAATCCGTACACGATCACCTCAACCTGCCTTGTTTCGGGCATGCCGGCATAGCCATCGCCAAGGCGAAGGAGCCCAAGTTGAATCACATCAGGTTTCTGAATCCCGTTAAACAGCATCAGTTCATAGGCGTCTTTTTCAAGGGCATCAGGATTACGTCCGTCGTCTTCGTACATCTGACCGGTAATCAAGCCTTCGGTTTCATGCAAATAACAATGCAGAAACAGTTTGCGCGAAGAATAAGCATCGGTTGAATTCACAGCAGGAACGCGCGGGATGACACTTCCGGCTTTTACAAAAACAGGTATTGTTTCCAGTGTTGTGGCGATGGCCTTTGTGGCCCCTCCCCTCACCCGTTCTCCTGTCCAGAAATCATACCAGGTACCCCTGGGCAGCGGCACATCCATGCGTTGTTGTCCCTGTTGTACTACAGGATACACCAGCAGGCTGCCACCAAAGAAATAGCCGCCATCATAGGCTTCAAAGCGCTTATCTTCAGGATAATAATAAAACAGAGGCCTGACAAGTGGCTGGCCTTTTACAGTCGCTTCCCATCCCATATTGTAGAGGTAGGGCATGAGTTCATAGCGCAGTTTCATGAAACGCCGCACCACGGATTGGGTTGTGTCGTTGAAAAAGATGGGCTCCGATGGGATGCCTGATCCATGCGGCCTGAGAATGGGCGAAAAAACGGCAAATTGCAGCCATCTCCTGTAGAGTTCCTCATCTTTCACGCCCATGGCAAATCCGCCGGCATCGGCATGGATGTATGGAATACCGCTAAGGCTCATATGCAACATAGCCGGCAACTGGGCCTGTAAACCTCCCCAGCTGCGCGAAACATCGCCTGTCCAGGGGAAGATGGCATAGCGCTGTGATCCGGCGAAACCGCTCCTGTTCAGGTTAAACAACCTGGTCTGGGGGTAATATTTACGGTAATTATCGAACAGCATCCTGTGCCAGTAATGTGCATAGATGTTATGCACCTCATCGGCCTTGCCGAGTACATGCCTGATGTCGGAAGGATGGCTTTCGGGCTCGCCCAGGTCGCCCCACCAGCCGGCAACGCCCTTATCGATCTGGGCTACGTATTTGCTCCAGAACCACTGTCCGGCTTCCGGCTTAAACATATCGATCAGGCCGGCATCGCCGAAATAAAACTTGCGGTTCACATAGGTTTTTCCAAGGCTGTCGGTGGCCAGGATGTTAAGTGCTGAAGCCGACCGGAAGTTCTCGAGCGTATCGATGATGTATGGCTCAGTGATCAGGATGGTTTTCACACCTTTCTGTTTGAAACCAGCGATCATCCCATCCGGGTCGGGCCAGTTTTTTCTGAACCAGTCGAGTCGACCAACATGCCCCAGGATGCTGTCGCCAAACCAGTTGTAGTCGATGATGATGGCGTCGATGGGAAAATCACGGGCAATCATGCTATCGACGATGGCGGTAGTTTCTGTTTGTGTGCGGTAAGCCATGCGCGACTGCAGGTTTCCGAGCGCCCAGCGCGGTGGCAGTGGCTGGGTTCCGGTAAGTTTGCCATAGCGTTCGAGTAATTTCGGGAAGTCCTCGGCTACAACCAGGTAGTATCGTAACGGTCCGCCGATGGCGCCAAAGTCCAACACGCCATCGCCTTTGCTGTCGATATCGAAATTGGCCTTCTGGGGATTGTCAATAAGGACCATGTATTTTTTCGAGGAGACAAAAACCGGAAGGGAGTAGTTCAGGTTTTTGGTGCCGATCTCGTATCCATAATGCGGCCTGTTGTACAACTCATACACCGATCCCCTCAGGTTCATTGCGTTGGCCCGCTCGCCTGTTCCATAAATCATTTCCGTTTCGGCCAGCGAAAAGCGCACACCCCGCTGACCTGGTCGCTGATAAAATCCCTCCTCTTCGTCGAGTACCGGGCTTCCGTTGCGCAGGTAACTGATGCGAAAAGGGTTTTTCTCCACCAGCACCTGTATTTCATGCAAATCGAAAATCAGGCGGTCCGGGGACTCGTCAACAAACACAGTGACTTGTTCAGGTTTCATGATGACGGCAAAGGAGGTGTCCTGCTGCAAGGCCTCCATGCCAAGCCAGCTACACTCAACAATACCCGTTGTAAAAGGCCGGAAACTGATTTCGCCATCACTGACCTTTACATGCAACTCGTTGCCTGACAAGTGGTATGATTGATAGGTTCTGTTGCCGGCAAACCGCATGGGTATAGCAGCGGCAGTGCTGCTGACGGGCTTGATCAGTTGTGCACTGGCTGTGGCAAGCACTGAAAGCAGCATGCCTGCAACCAGCAATGGCCTGAACATCCGTGAAATAAATCTGGCGATCATATGCTATTTTGTTCTTTTCAGTTCGATGATATGTACCGACATGGGCTCCAGGTCGATGGTGCTGAGGCTGGTGAGCACAGTGCGGCTGATGACATCAACGCCATGCGCATAACCATTCATGGATTCGGAAAAACGTTCAGTATGTAGTTTTTTGGCGGACTTGTTGTTGTTCAGGATCACCATCACCGAAGCTTTTTCATCGTGTCTGAAATAGACATAGATGCCATCGTCAGGAATATAATGTGTTGTTTTTCCCGTTTGTACAACCCTGTTGCTGCTGCGCCATTTGATGAGCCGGCTCATAAAGTCCCAGGCCTGGTTTTGTTCGTCGGATCTGCCATCGCGTGTAAATGCGCTGGCCGGGTCGCCAGTCCATCCACCGGGGAAATCCTTGCGGATAAAGCCATGGCCCTCATGTTCCAGTCCGGTCATAAGCAGTTCGGTACCATAATAAATCTGGGGCACTCCCCTCACGGTAAGCACAAATCCCATGGCCATCTTAAACTTATTCAGGTCTTCGCCAAGCCTGCTAAAAATGCGGTCTGCATCGTGGTTATCGGCAAAAGTGACCGTTTTAAGCGGATCAGCAAACAGGTAATCAACACTCAGTGATTCGTATAGCTTTGCTACGCCACTGCTCCAGCCATTGTCTTCGTTGAAGGCGTCGGTGATGGCATATTTCAGCGGAAAGCTGAACACATACGGAAGCTGCGACTGAAAACCGTCGCCATTGTTGGTATTGTCCTGCCAGTAGGCAACCTGGGGAGGAGTATTGAGCCACACTTCGCCAACAACAGAAAAATGAGGATATTCCGCTTTAAGGGCCTTCATCCAGCTGACCATGAAGTCCTTGTCAGAATAAGGGTAGGTATCCATTCTGATGCCGTCGAGTCCGACATATTCAATCCACCAGATGCTGTTCTGAATGAGGTATCTGGCCACATAGGGATTGGCCTGGTTGAGGTCGGCCATGCTGGTATCGAACCAACCTTTAAGCATCTTGTTTTTATCATATTCTGACGCATTTGGATCCATGATTGCCCCGCCCCTGTAGTTTGACCGGGTGAATTCGGGCCACACATTGTTCCAGTCTTTCATGGGTAAATTATCGGTCCACCAATGGCTGGTGCCATAATGGTTAAACACCATGTCCATCACCATCTTGAGTCCTTTATTATGCGCTTTTTCTGTCAGGCGGACGTAGTCCTCATTGCTTCCAAAACGGGCATCAACCTGATAAAAATCAGTGATGGCATAGCCGTGATAGGAATAGGCAGGCATATTGTTTTCAAGCACAGGATTCAGCCAAAGGGTGTTCACGCCGAGCTCGCTGAAATAATCAAGATGATCTTCGATGCCTTTCAGGTCGCCGCCATGGCGGCCATTTGGGTTGCTGCGGTCGGCTTTCTCGCGCATCCAGCTGATGTTGTCATTGCTCAGATTGCCATTGGCAAAGCGGTCGGGCATAAGCAGGTAGATCACATCGCTGTTGTCGAATCCCCTGCGGGCCGCGGAACCGGGCTTGCGCTCCTTTAGTTCATAAGAATAAACATAATGTTGCTTTTTGCCCTTCAGAAACCTGAGTTCAAAACGGCCGGCAGTAGCCTCGTCGCCAATGCGCAGGTTAATAAACAGAAAGTCGGGGTTCCCAACCTGGATGATTTCCGAGACCACCACGTCAGGGTAGTTCAGTTCAACCTGCATGGCTGCAACGTCTTTGGCAGAAACCATCAGTTGCAACTCATGGCTGGCCATGCCATTCCACCAAAAAGGCGGCTCCACCCTGATGCTGGCAGAGCTTCCGGCCAGAAGTTGTGTTGAGGCAAGAAACAACAGGAGCATTATGGCCATTGTCATCGAATTTCTCAGTCGTATCATATTGTCAGTTGTTATTTAGCTCACTGCAAGTGAAGCCAGGGTTATGTATGGTCTACCAAAGAAATGTAAAAATAATCATAAAGCGGGAATAATAAATTATGTTGTTCTAACGTCTGAATAAAAAGCATTGCAATCGGTTGATGGTTGTTAGGGCAAAAGCATTTTTGAGACATTAAAAACCATGATCCGACACCCAAATAAAAAGGCAAGGCGCGGCGAAAGTGGACTGCATGACCCTGGCATCATCTGAGCGTTTAAGGTGTCTCGGGTTACCGTAACCGTTTGCATAACGAAATGCGGTTAAATACACAGTAATTTCGAATCAGCTTTGGCCTTAATCAGTATCTTTGATTTTTAACTCAAATGGTAATAACTTGATTATGAGTAATAAAGATTTATTAGCCCGCTACTGGTCAACTTTATACCCCAATGATAACCAGGAAAGGCTGGTTGCATTCACCACATGGCTTGAAGGCCTGAGCCAGAAAAATGCCAAAGAGGCTTCGGATTGGTACAAGCAGGCTGTCGTGTACTCCCTCTATGTTGATCTATACAACCGCGATTTCTCCGGGCTGACCGATAAGCTCGATTATCTGCAGGGGCTTGGTGTGACCTGTCTGTGGTTATTGCCTATCCTCGACTCACCCATGCGCGATGCCGGCTTCGACATCAGCAACTACACCCTTATCCGCCACGATTTGCTTGGTCTGGAGCCCGGATTTCCGGCTGAGAAACAGGAAGTCGTTTTTGGTAGTTTCCTGAAAGAGGCCCACAAACATGGCATGCGTGTGATTTTCGACATTGCCCTGAACCACACGTCCGATGAGCATCCCTGGTTTGTGGAGGCAAAGCAATCGGAAGACAACCCGTTCCGCGATTATTATATCTGGTCCAAAGACACAAGCCGCTACGGCGATGCACGCCTGCTGTTCAAGGGCATGGAAGACAGCAACTGGGAACAGTGCGGTGACTGGCATTATTTTCACCGGTTTTTTAATTTTCAGCCTGACCTTAACTACCGCAATCCAGAGGTATTGCTCGCCATGTGTAAAAGCCTGCTATACTGGCAATCGCTGGGTGTTGACGGATTCAGGGCCGACGCCATTCCCTATCTGTGGAAAGAAGACGGGACCGACTGTGAAAACCTGCCAAACACGCATATTGTCGTAAAATTCTTCAGGGCGGTTCTCGACCTGGTCAAGCCGGGCACAATTTTACTCGCCGAAGCCTGTCAGAAACCTGAAAAACTCGTGAAGTACCTTGGCAGTGGCGATGAGTGCCACGCTGCCTATCATTTTCCGCTGATGCCGCAGATGTATAAGGCGCTGGCCATGCAGCAGGCTTCGCCGGTGATGGACACCCTGAACCCCGACTTCGCTCCGCCCATACCGGAATCGGCTCAGTGGTTTACCTTTTTGCGTTGTCACGATGAGCTGAGTCTGGAGCTGGTGTATACCACCGAAGCCGACCGCAAATACATCCATGAAAACTATTGCCTCGAACCCGACTGGAATTTCAGGCTGGGCGAAGGCATCTCGGCGCGCCTTGCCAACCTGATGCAGTTCGACGACAGGAAAATTGGCCTGGCGTATTCAATGATGCTCAGCCTGCCCGGAACGCCGGTGATTTATTACGGTGATGAATTTGGCAAGGAAAACGACCAGCAATATTACCAGGAAATGATCCGGCTAACAGGAAAAAACGACACACGTTTTCTTGTCAGGGGAAAAATTGACTGGAAAAAGCGCGAAGCCCAACTCGCCGATCCAACGAGCTTTCAATCGAAGGTCTTTTGCCGCCTGCAACAACTACTCACTACCCGACACAAGCATCCAGCATTTGGACATGGCGCACTGAAATTCCTTTCGGTCGAAACCACTGATGGCAGGCCTGCAGCTGAGGTATTGGCCTACCTCAGGACCGTGGACAACGACCAGCTGCTGATCGTTCAAAACCTGTCAGAAGCAGCCCTCGAAATCAGGCTTCCCTGCCAGCATGAGCCGCTTACTGATCTATTCACCGGCAACAAACTCCAGGCAGCCACACTCAGGCTCGACCCCCTTTCCTACCATTGGTTTTCGTGTAAACAATAAACAACCCACTGCTATTCATTATGACCCAACACAGCAACCAGCACCCGGCAACTTTTGCCTTCGACGCCGTCATTTTCGACCTCGATGGCGTGATCACCAAGACTGCCCTCGTGCACAGCGCAGCCTGGAAAAAAATGTTTGACGAATTCCTTGCAGACTGGAGCCAGCGAACAGGAAATCCTTACGTTGAGTTCACCCACAAGGCCGACTACCTGCCTTATGTTGATGGCAAGCCTCGCTATAAGGGAGTAGCTGACTTCCTTGAATCGCGTGGCATTTCACTGCCCATGGGCGATCCCTCGGATGCCCCAGATGCAGAAACAGTTTGTGGACTTGGCAACAGAAAAAACCAGGCCTTCAATGAGGTGCTCGAGCGCGATGGGGTAGAGGTATATCCGTCTACCGTACAATTGATGAAGGACTTGCGTCAGCGTGGTATCCGTGTGGGCGTGGCTTCGTCGAGCAAAAACTGCGAAGTGGTGCTGAAAGCTGCAGGGCTGATGCCCCTCGTAGAAACCCGAATCGACGGTGTCGTTTCGGCAGAGTTGGGACTGAAAGGAAAGCCCGAAGCCGACATTTTCACTACCGCAGCCACGCGTTTGGGTTGTTCCATCGACCGCAGCGTGGTTGTCGAAGACGCTGTTTCAGGTGTGCAGGCCGGACGCAAAGGAAATTTTGGACTGGTGCTGGGTGTAGCCCGTGAAGAAAACCACCGCGAGCTTTACGAGAACGGGGCTGACCGTGTTGTCGATGACCTGTCAGAAGTGAACCTTCAATGGTTGAATGATTGGTTTACAGAGGGCGTCACCAACGACCAGTGGTCGATCAGCTATTTTGACTATGACCCTGCAAAGGAAAGGTCGCGTGAGGCTTTGCTCACCACCGGAAACGGCTATTTTGGCACCAGGGGCGCCATCGAAGAATCAGCCGCCAATGCCGTCAATTATCCCGGAACATATATGGCCGGAATGTATAACCGGCTGATTACCAAAATCGCCGGTCGCGATGTCGACAATGAAGATTTCGTGAACCTGCCAAACTGGCTTCACATCAGTTTCAGCATCGATCAGGGTGAATGGTTCGACATCAACAACACCCGCATCCTCAGTATTTCACGCAACCTGGACTTCAGGAACGGGCTGCTGGAACGCAGGCTGATTGTTGAAGATACCCTGGGTCGCCAGACCAAGGTGGTTTCGCAACGTACTGTCAGCATGCAGAACCTCACACTTGCTGCCCTGAACTACAGCATCACCCCACTCAACTATGCCGGCAAAATTGCCATTCGCAGCGGCCTCAACGGCCGGCTCATCAACGAAGGTGTTGAGCGCTACAAATCGCTCAGTTCAAAGCACCTCGAACCAGTGAAGGAAGGCGTTGAAAACGGGATTTTGTTCCTGCTGGTAAAAACCAACGAATCGAATCACCACATTGCTCAGGCAGCAAACCACAGCTTGTTTTTGAACAACAAGCCATTACAGCCCGAATATGTTATATCGCAGCAGGAAGGATACATCGCAGCCACCGCATCGGTAAGCTTGCAGGCCGGTCAGACGATCAGGCTGGAGAAGATTGTTTCGCTATGCAGCGACAAAGAAGACTTCATTGATGATGCCTTAACAAGTGCAATGGATTGTGCATCAAAACCGCTTACTTTCCAAAAAATCCTCGACGAAAGCAGCCTCGCGTGGAGCAAGCTCTGGCAAAAGATGGATGTTCAGATTGAAGGTGACCGGATGTCGCAGAAATTGTTGCGGCTACACCTGTTTCACCTGCTGGCTTCCGTTTCACCCATCAACAGCAAACTCGATGCAAGCATCACCGCAAGGGGCTTGCATGGAGAGGCTTACAGGGGACATATTTTCTGGGACGAACTTTTCATCCTTCCCCTATACGACCTTCACCTGCCCGATGTGGCCAGGTCGCTGCTCATGTACCGCTACCGGCGGCTGGCAAGGGCACGCGAATATGCCAAAGCACACGGCTACAAAGGAGCAATGTTCCCCTGGCAAAGTGGCAGCGATGGCAGGGAAGAGACACAGGTTGTGCACCTTAATCCGCTCACCGGCGAATGGGGCGACGACCACAGTTCGCTGCAACGCCATGTTTCACTGGCCATTGCCTACAATGTGTGGGATTATTTCTGGATCACCGGCGACAAGGAGTTCCTGAAACGTTTCGGGGCTGAACTGTTTTTCGAAATTTGTCGTTTCTGGGCAAGCAAGGCTGTACTCAACAAACAGACAACCCGCTACGAAATCAGTGGCGTCATGGGCCCTGATGAGTTTCACGAACATGCTCCCGGTGTGGAAACAGGCGGATTGAAGGACAACACCTACACCAACATCATGGTTGCATGGATGCTTGGAAAGGCCACGAACATTGCCGGGCTTTGCGGCAATGAAGCCGTATCGAAAACAGGATTCAGCACAGAAGAAATTGACCAATGGGGAGACATTGCCGGCAAGCTTAACCTGGTCATCAATGCCGATGGCATCCTGGCACAATATGATGGCTATTTCGATCTGAAAGAACTCGACTGGGACTATTATCGCCGCCAGTATGGCAATATCTACCGCATGGACAGGATTCTCAAGGCGGAAGGAAAATCGCCTGACGCTTACAAAGTTGCCAAGCAGGCCGACACCCTCATGGCCTTCTACAACCTCGACAAAGCGGAAGTTGATGAGATTGTGGGCAAGCTGGGTTATCAGCTACCCGACGATTACCTTCAGCGCAACCTCGACTATTATCTGGCCCGCACCTCACACGGATCCACACTCAGCAGGGTGGTGCATGCCCGGCTGGCAGCCATAGCCGGAAAGCCCGGGCTGAGTCTGTCATTATACAATGATGCACTCGGCAGTGATTATGTCGACATTCAGGGCGGAACCACGGGCGAAGGCATCCATGCCGGCGTGATGGCGGGCACCATCCTCATTGCACTCAACACATTCGCTGGATTGAATTATCGGGGCGAACAGCTTCGACTCGCACCCCAATTGCCCGAAAACTGGCAGAAGCTCAGTTTTTCGGCAAGCTTTAAAGGAGTTGAATATCAATTTATCATCACCAAAACAACGGTTTCGGTGAAAGCCAGCCAGTCAGGCATACTGTTTGTAGCAGGAAAGCCACAATCAGTTCATTCGGGTCAATGGCTGAGTATTACTTACCAATAAGCGAACACCATGTTAAACGATAAGATTACCGTCACGGCAAAGCACATATCAGCGGCACAGGTTGTAGTGGAAGAAATAAGGGAAATCATCACGCCTAAATTTATCATTGCCATCGGAGGCGAAGTAGGGTCAGGAAAATCGACACTTTCGTATGCCCTTGCCCAAAAACTTAAAAAACAACAATTGCGCTGTAAGATCATCGACCTCGATGATTTTTACACCATCCCCCCACTCGACCGAAAAGAATGGCGCCGGGCCAAAGGCATCGAAAGCGTTGGACCTGACGAATACGATTGGCACAAGATTAACCGCTTAATTGATGATTTTCAACATGATAAAGAATCAACTATGCCCTGCGTAGACCTGATTACCGATTATGTCGACACCATCACCACCGATTTCGCTGGTGTTGATATCATGATTATCAACGGGCTGTATGCCACCAAACTGAAGCAGGCAAACTACAGGGTGTTCATCGAACTCACCTATGACGAGACCAGCGAAGCCCAGATTTATGGCGGGAAAGAAGAAATCACTCCTTTCCGCAGGCAGATTCTTGAACGCGAGCATCAAATTGTGACCGAACTCAAAAAAGGATGCAACCTGTTCTTCGATTTTGACGCCTCACTCGATAAGTATCATTTATAGCTGTCTGACAGGACAATACATACAATAATTTGTAAATCACGTGTTTAATAGCAGATTAATTTCTTGAAGTTGTAGGCTGACCGGCTTTTGATCTGGCAGATTGTTAGCCGGAAACAGGCAGCAGCTTCCGGGTCTGCCCTTTGACTTTATTTAGGCTGAATTTAAATATTTCAGCGCACGAAACAACTGAATAATTTGTATATTTACGAAAAACTTGCATTATGTTAGGAGATGTTTTGTTAATCACCGAGAAACACCAGAAAGCCGGTGCGTTGATCATTGAACGCATACTTCAGCTCAAAAAACCAAAGTTCATCGTTGCCATTTCGGGCGAATCCGGTTCAGGAAAGTCGGAACTGGCCCATGTGATTGCCAAGGGGTTGCGCAGCCATGGCTTGTTTGCCAAACCACTGCATATCGACAACTATTACCGGATTCATCCCCATCAGCGCACGCAGTGGCGCAAAGAACACGGCATTGAGAACGTTGTGGGACCTGGCGAATATGACTGGGACACCATCAACCGCAACATCCGTGAATTTAAGGCCGGAGAAAAATCAACCGGACCCTGTGTCGACCTCGTTACCGAACAGATTGACCAGCTGACAACCGACTATAGCAGCATCGATATGCTCATCATCGACGGGCTTTATGCCATCAAAACCGATGCAGTTGACCTGGGCATTTTCATTGAGCTCACCTACCACGAAACCAAAAAAGCCCAGGTCGTCAGGGGAAAAGAACCCCAGAACGAATACCGCATGGCGGTGCTTGAACAGGAACACAACATGGTACAGGCGCTGAAGCCCAGGGCCAATGTGCTGATCGATATGGAATATGATGTAAGGTTTTTGTAAGTCACCTGGCAAACCATGATTAAAACAAACAGGCCATGATCAATATTTACCAGCTATTCCCGAGGGTGTTTGGCAACAAAGTCTCCCAGGAGGTACATTTTGGATCCATTGAAAGCAATGGTTGCGGAAAGTTTTCATCTGTTGATCACAAGGCTCTGGAAGCCATCAGGGAGTTGGGCATCACCCATGTGTGGCTTACCGGTGTGCTGCGTCACGCCAGCATGACGGATTATTCTGCTTTTGGAATACCGCACAACCACCCACAGGTAGTTAAAGGAAGGGCCGGCTCGCCTTATGCCATCACCGACTATTACGATGTTGACCCTGACCTCGCTGATGATGTTCCATCAAGGCTGAAGGAGTTTAAGTCGCTGATTGACCGGATGCATGAAAACAAGCTCCATGTCATCATCGATTTCGTCGCTAACCACGTTTCGCGCCAGTATCATTCGGTTGCCAAACCCAAAGGTGTGGCTGAGTTTGGTGAGCATGATGACCCTGCAGTAGTTTTCAGCCCGTCGAATAACTTCTATTACCTTCCCGGCCAGGCCCTTGTTACTCCTGTTTCGAAGAGTGCGGAACTTGCATCCTATGATGAACCTTATACGGAATTTCCGGCCAAAGTCACCGGAAACGACTGTTTCCGTCCAAACCCTTCGGTTAACGACTGGTTCGAAACAGTGAAACTAAACTATGGCATTGACTTCACAGGTGAGAAACAAACGTATTTTGAACCCATACCACCTACCTGGCACGCCATGGCCCAAATTTTGCATTACTGGGCATCGATGGGCGTTGATGGATTCAGGGCCGACATGGCCGAAATGGTGCCTGCTGCATTCTGGAAATGGGCTATTGGCAAGTTAAAGGCTGATTTTCCCGACATTGTGATGATTGCAGAGATTTACCGACCCGACCTGTACAAACCCTTTATCGAAGCCGGTTTCGATTTTCTGTACGACAAGGTAGGCTTGTACAACAGGTTGCATGACATTCTCCGTTATGGCCACGCAGCAGAGTCGCTCAGCATATGCTGGAAAATGCTCGAAGTGCGCGACCATCGGATGCTGCGCTTCATGGAAAACCATGATGAGATGCGGCTGGCTTCGTCAAAATTCCTGGGCAATGCACGTAAAGCCTTGCCGGCAGTGGCCGTTAGCGCACTAATGCACCGCGGACCATTTATGATCTACAACGGGCAGGAAACAGGCGAAAAAGGCACCGCCTGCCCGGGTCACAGCTGCGACGACGGCAAAACCTCTATTTTTGATTACACCCATATGCCGGCGCACCAGGCATGGATGAACGAAGGCGCTTTCGACGGAGGAAAACTAAACCCTGAACAACAATACCTCTTCAATTATTATAAACAGCTGTTGCGGTTTCGCCTTGACCTGCCTGCCCTTCATTCGGGTTCATTTTACGACCTGATGTGGGCAAATCCATGGTACACCGATTTTGATCCGCGCTTTGTATATGCATTCATGCGTTTCACGCTTAAGCAACGGCTGATCATCCTGTCGAATTTCAACGACTCCGACAGCCGGAACATGCGGCTGAATGTGCCCATTGATGCCCTGCTTAAGGCCGACATCCCGATCGAGCAGGGTGAACAATGGCTGGCAACAAACCTGATGAATCCTGCGGACAAGATTGTGTTTAAACCGGCCGACCTGCCCGAAGAAGGACTCCACATCAGCATCGGCCCGCTGGAAACTGCCATTTACGAACTTCAACCAATCTATTGATCATGACCCCAAGCCACCCCATGCCGCTGGTAGAAAAAGACCCATGGCTCTTGCCTGTGAGTGGTGCCGTCACCGAAAGATACCTCCGTTTTAGCGATCGGCTGAGCCACATTAATGAACATTATGGCAGCCTGAAAACATTTGCATCGGCAGACCTGGTCTTTGGCTTTAACTACGACATCAAGCGCATGGGATGGTGGTACAGGGAATGGGCTCCATCGGCCAAAGAGCTTGCGCTGGTAGGCGATTTCAACAACTGGGATAAGCTTGCCAACCCGATGGTAAATACCGGACGTGGCTTCTGGGAAATTTTCCTGAGCGACAAAACCTATAAGAAACAGCTGGTTCACGGCAGCCTGGTCAAGGTGAGTGTGCAAACCGAAGCAGGATACCAGGAGCGCATCCCGGTGTATGCAAAAAGGGTTGTTCAGGACAACAACACCAAAGATTTTTGTGCACAGTTCTGGAACCCGGCACAGCCTTATGCTTACATTCATCCGGCACCTGTTTTGCCTGCCGACCAGCCCTTGCTCATTTATGAAGCACATATCGGCATGGCACAGGAATACGAAGGAGTCGGGACATACAACGAATTCAGGGAGCACATCCTGCCAAAGATCGTGGCGGCAGGATACAATGCTGTTCAGCTGATGGCCATCGCCGAACATCCTTATTATGGCTCGTTTGGCTATCATGTGTCCAACTTTTTCGCGCCCAGTTCCCGCTTCGGCACTCCCGAAGAGCTTAAGATGCTTATCGATGAAGCACACCACCTTGGACTGCTCGTGATCATGGACATTGTGCATTCACACACAGTGAAAAACACCCGCGAAGGCCTGAACCTCTTCGACGGCACAGATGATCAATACACGCATCCCGGACCACGTGGCGACCACCCGCTTTGGGATTCGAAGCTGTTTAACTATGGCAAAGATGAGGTGCTGCAGTTGTTGCTGTCGAATGTACGTTACTGGCTCGAGGACTTTCGGTTCGACGGCTACCGCTTCGATGGGGTAACCTCAATGATTTATTTTCACCATGGCAACGGGGTTGAATTCGGCCGGCCAGAGCAGTATTTCACCGAAGGCGTTGAGTTTGATGCCATCACCTATCTGCAGCTGGCCAACAAGCTCATGCATGAGCATTTTCCCGGAAGCCTGAGTTTTGCCGAAGAAGTGAGTGGCATGCCTGGCCTCTGCAATGCGATTGAAGATGGCGGCATCGGCTTCGACTACCGGCTGGGGATGGGGCTGCCCGACTTTTGGATCAGGTTGCTGAAAGAACAGCGTGATGAGGACTGGAACATCAATGAGATGTACCACACCATGACAAACCGCCATTTCGACATCAGGACAGTGGCTTATGCCGAGTCGCACGACCAGGCCCTTGTAGGCGACAAGACCATTGCCTTCAGGCTCATGGACAAAGAGATGTACTTTCACATGGGCACCGATCAACAGAACCTGTTTATCGACAGGGGCATCGCCCTGCACAAAATGATCAGGCTGTTTACGCTTACCCTCGGCGGCGAAGCCTGGTTGAATTTCATGGGCAATGAATTTGGTCATCCGGAATGGATCGATTTTCCACGCGCAGGCAACAACTGGAGTTATAAACACGCGCGCAGGCAGTGGTCACTGGCCGAAAAAGATTATCTCCGGTACCATTTTCTGAGCGATTTCGACAAGGCGATGATGAGCCTTGTAAAGACGCACAACATCATGCTGGCTATGCCTCCCTGGCTCATGGCTGCCGACGAGGCAAACAAAACGCTCGTCTTTGAGCGAAACAACCTGATTTTTGTGTTTAACTGGCATCCGGTTAGCGCTGTTCCCGATTACGAAATTCCACTGAAACATACCGGTGATTACAAGATCATTTTGGCTTCTGACGACACCCGCTTCGGTGGCTTTGGCCGGATGAATACGGAACAGCATTATCCTTCGTACCTGCGTGAAGGTAAAGCCTATATGAAAATTTACAACATCAGCCGAACAGCCATCGTTCTGCAGCAAATCAAAAACTGACACTGCCTGTTGCGGTCCGGGCAGACGACAATTCGCGATTAATCAATTGCAAATAAGGGTATTGTGTTTATTGAACGATATCGTCCCGGTCTTTCACGAAGATGACCGATACAGCACCCAAAATCAGTAAAACACCTGCGGCTACAAGGGCATAAACAGCCTGTCCACCATAAACATACTTCACAATAGGACCACCAAAAAGCCCATTGACGATTTGCGGGAAGGTGATAAAGAAGTTAAAAATTCCCATATACACTCCCATCTTGCGCACAGGAATGGAACCGGCGAGAATGGCATAAGGCATGGCAAGGATGCTTGCCCATGCGATGCCCACACCGATCATACTCAGGTTCAGAACCCATTTCATATCGGGTGAGGTTACCAGCACCACCGACATCATCCCAAGACCGCCAAGGGTCAGGCAGATGGCATGGGTCATCCGTCGGCCAACCCTGGCAGCGATCACAGGCAGGGCCATGGCGAATATCGCTGCTACAAGATTATACACCCCGAAAATGACACCGACATAGTCGCCAGCCTCATTAAATGCAGCAGAGCTTCGGTCATCGGGCGAAAGGCCCCACACGTGCTGGGCAAGGGCGGGCGTTGTAAAAACCCACATCGAGAACAGTGCAAACCACGAAAAAAACTGCACCAGACCAAGCTGTCGCATGGTGAGTGGCATGCGGGCAAAATCCCTGAAAATATCGAGGATACTACCCTTTGAGGTTTCTGCCTCAGCTTCGTCAAGGTGATCATCAAAAGCAGCTTGTTCCTCAGGAGAATACTCCCGTGTGGTTGCAACTGTCCAGATGATCGATCCTACCAGCACAACGGCTCCGATAAAGAATGAAAGGATCAGGCTGAATGGCACTGAGCCTTTTTCGGCTACTTCGTTGAAGCCAAACCAATTTGTCATGACATAAGGCAGCCACGATCCCACAACAGCTCCTATTCCGATAAGCAAAGTCTGAACCGAGAATCCAAGGGTGCGCTGGTCAGTTGGAAGCTTGTCTGCAACCAGGGCACGAAACGGCTCCATGGCCACATTCACCGAGGCATCCATGATCATCAGCATGCCTGCTCCTATCCACAAGGGTGGAAGAAAAGCAGCAAACATGGGCGAGTTGGGCATCAAAATCAACCCGATAGATGCCATGATGGCGCCAAAAAGGAAATACGGGCGCCGCCGGCCCAGCCTGTTCCATGTTCTGTCGCTGTAGTGGCCAATAATGGGCTGAATGATCATTCCTGTAATCGGCGCTACCAGCCAGAACCAGGAAAGATGCTCCACATCGGCACCGAAAGTTTGTAAAATACGGCTTGCATTGGCGTTCTGAAGGGCAAATCCCATCTGAATGCCCATAAAGCCAAAACTCATGTTCCAGATTTGCCAGAAGCTAAGTTGTGGTTTGGGTTTCGACATTGTTGTTGGATTGGGAGCATAAAAGTAGAAAAAAGATCATACAAAAATATTTCAGGAGTAAGATTGTGACACCTCAAATCGGCATCGGATGCACTCTTGCTAAGAATGAGGCACAAAGACCCTTGGATGTTTATATTTTTCACAATCGATTGCACCAGCTGAATAAATGCTCCCGCCTGCACACTATAAGGGCGGTTATAGTCATCTTGTCGTTATGTTCATTCGATAAGCAGGCCAGGATCGCCAGGTCCATGAACTTTCCGGCAGTTTGGCTGTTTAATCACTGAATTAACCCGTCATGCATACACTTAAACGCCATCTTACACTCAACGAACCCATTGGAAAGGTCTGGGACTTTTTCAGTTCACCCCATAACCTCAAGCTGATATCGCCGCCTTACCTCGGGTTTACCATCACCTCAGGTGCCGAAGACAATGTGATGTATCCGGGCCAGATCATCACCTACAAAGTGAAACCTGTGGCAGGAATTCCGCTTACCTGGGTAACCGAAATCACACAGCTTGAGCAATTTCGGTTTTTTATTGACGAGCAGCGCGTTGGACCATACCGCATGTGGCATCATGAACACCATTTCAAAGAAACAGCCCATGGAGTGGAAATGACAGATATTGTCACCTACAAATTGCCTTTGGGCCCCTTGGGCAGCCTTGCCCATTGGCTGTTCGTAAAAAAACAATTGGAACAGATTTTCGATTACCGCAGCAAGGTGGTTGGCAAACACTTCCAAATCGGATAAGCAGCACAACTGTATTCGATTAGTATTGGGGCTACTGCTCAGCCGCCCACCAAAACAAAGTATCTGAATGGTTCACAGCAAGTTTATGTGAATCGGCCTGCTCATTTGACTAATTTTGTATGACATCAGGCAACCATTTAACCTGGTGGTGTTTATTCAATATAAAGGTTAGGGTTTCGAAACGATAAAACCAACATTTCGGCGCCGGGTGAAATAAAATCCGGCAGTGTTATGCGTGATCAGGCCAGAGTGAAAAATGTGAGCAAGGCTTTTCTTGATGCCCTCAGGAAAGGTGAAAGACAGGCACTTGAGGAGTTCTACGACCGCTATGCTCCTGAAATGCTTGGCGTTGCCCTGAGGTATCTTGCACATAAGGAAGATGCCGAGGACCTTGTGCAAGAGTCGTTCATTAAGATCATCAACGGATTGCCTCAGTTTAACCCCTTGTTTACGGGCGCGTTCGAAGTGTGGATGAAAAGAATTGTGGTAAACGGAGCCCTCAATGTGCTCAGGGAAAAATCAAAGCAGTTTCATATCAACGGCTCCCCCAATATGCACGATCATGAAGAAGCAGACGATCTGACAGACAATGAGCAGCAGTCATTACAGCTTGATCCCCAAACAGCCCTAAACATGCTTGCAGAGTTGCCCGAAGGCTACCGAACGGTAATGAACCTGTATGTGTTTGAAAACTATACCCATAAACAAATAGCTCAGGCGCTCGACATTACTGAAAACACCTCAAAATCGCAGTTATCGAAAGCACGCAACATGATGCGAAATAAGATGAAACACTATTTTAACCAAAAACAAACGGTTGAAAATGAAAGATAATCACAACACCGACAAGCTGTTGAGGGACGCCCTCGATGGTTACAGGCCTGTTCCGGATTCTTCCACCAAGGAGAAATTCCTGAACCGGGCCGCAGCGTCAGCTCCAGCACAAACACATATGAACCGCCTCTACCTGATGTTGTTGTTGGGCGCGCTGTTGCTTGCCATCATGGCAGGTCTGTTTTATATCCCTGTTTTTCATAGCAACAATACCGTTTCTGAAAACCAGGCCATGACTTCATCTGTCAGCGAGCCGGGCACCACAGATTCATCGCCAGCCACTGTTTCGGCAACGGACACAATGGCCACAAAGGCAAATAATTTGACCCAATCAATGGCAACAGTCACCATTGCTGAAAATGTGGCAAAACCCGTAAACACCAGGTTAATAGAAACCACAGAAACTACTCACCCAGAGTATGTTGCACAGGATGATGAGGTCACGGATACACCCGTTTCAGAAATCGAAGTCGGTGAAGCCCAAGTCACCTCAGCGGGCACAGAAGCAGTTGCCATCAATCAGCCCGAAACCATCACGCCTTTGGTCACCGAAGAACCCTTACCGGTTTCTGATGAAAAAGCGGGCGATAGCCCCACGCAAAGCAAAGCAGCTGCAGGCCGGTTTGGGCTGGGCATTTTTTACCGGCCCGAAATTGTATTTAACATTATCGAAAACAATAAGCTGATTCACAATGCCGGCCTTGAGTTGCAATATCGCTTTTTCGACAAGCGTTACATGCTTCGTAGTGGATTAGGACTATCGCTGAGCAAAGGCTATTATGAATATGCCGTTGCCTACAACGAATACCTCGGCAGTTACAACCACCTTGATTCCATCACATTTACCCTGGCTGCCAACAAATTCCACCTGATTCCGACCTATTATCAAAGCGAAAGAGCCGTGTTTGATACAGGCATTCAGGTGACCTATTCGCGGGTCTATAAGCAACACCTGTATCTGCAGATCCCCCTTGAGTTTGGTTACGACTTTTTTCGGTCAGCAACAACAAGCCTTGGATTCAGGCTGGGGCCAACCCTGTCGCTGCTAATCGGCCATAAACCGATACAATTCGTGTATGATCCAGGAAATGACAATATTGTTCAGATCAACCAGATAACCCCTGACCGCATCCGATCGAACTGGCAGGTTTCAGGCGGATTGAATTTCACCCGATACGTCGGAAGGTATATGATTGAAGCTGAGCCACGGGTAGCATACTACTTTAATTCAGTTTACGAAAAGGCCAACAAATCCAAATCACCCATCAGTGTGAGTGTAAGAATTGGCCTGGGCTTTTGGTAAGCCCCAGGCAACCTTATGCAAAAACCGTGTTTAGTGATTAGAGGATGCGTAAAAAAAATGAACAACCCCTTAAATACATTGACCATATGAGACGATTGATTTTACTATTGGCCTTCTGTCTGCCGGCTATTCTGGCAGTGGCCCAACAACCGACAATCTTTGTGTCGGGCACAATCACCTATGCAGGCACCGAAACGCCAGTACCTGATCACCCTGTGAACATTGAAACCTTTTATGGTAACGATAGCATTAATAGCTTCGTTATCACTACAATCACCAATATGCAAGGTGAATACAATGCCAGCCTTCCGCTCGGAAACACTACGGCCACCGTGCATATTACAAGCCCTGACTGCAATGGAACTGTAATGAGCGCCACCTATACTGTTACCCCAAACAATGTATTTATCGTACATGACTTCTCCTATTGCGGTGGAGGCGGTTGTCAGGCATATTTTACCTATGGTCCTGCCGACCCGGCAAGCGAAGCCATTGCCTTTTACGATATGTCGGGTGGTGAGCCCACAAGCTGGTACTGGGATTTTGGCGATAACAGCTACTCTGAGGAACAATACCCTGTTCACACATACAGCGCTGACGGAACCTACCAGGTTTGTCTCACGATTTCGGGGGCAGATTCAAGCTGCTTCGATACCTTCTGCCAACCCGTTGTTGTTGGCAATGACAGCACCGGATGCTTCGCTATGTTTGTGTATTCAGGCGAAAATAACGGCGAAAACACCATCAGCTTCTTCGATGCATCCTTTGGTAATCACGATACTTGGTTCTGGGTGTTTGGCGACAACACGGTTTCCTATGAACAGAACCCCGTCCATACCTTTAGCCAGTCAGGCATTTATACTGTTTGTCTGGCCATTTCATCGGCCAATGGCGACTGCTCTGACGAGTATTGTATGGAAGTTTTCGTAGGACAAACGCCCGGCTGTATGGCCAGTTTCTACTACTATCCTGATTCGGTTCCCGGTATGTATAACGCCTATCAGTTTGTTGACCAGTCGATGGGCAATATTGAATCATGGTCCTGGGATTTTGGCGATGGCGGCGGATCCGAAGAACAGAATCCTGTCCATATGTATGAAAATCCGGGAGCTTACACCGTCTGTTTGAGTGTCGGAGGACCGGACTGTGAAAGCACCTGGTGCGAAACCATCCTTATCGGCGATTCAAGTGATTGTTTCAACTATTTCTATTATCAAACAGTAGGCAATAGCGCTTCATTCGAAGGCTACCATTCATCCAACTACCCGGCTACCTACACCTGGTCATTTGGCGATGGCACTTCCGGAAGCGGGCAACAGATCAGCCACACCTATGGCGGGCCCGGAACTTATTATGTATCGCTGATGACAAATGACCAGGACTGCAGTGCTACCTCTTCACAAATTGTGGTTATTGGCGATTCAATTATCTTCAACCAGGTCTACGGACAAGTATTCGAAGGTAGCTTCCCGCTTGAAATGGGCATGGTCATGCTTTCGTCCATCAGCAGCGACCCGGCAATCAATCCCTATATTGATGTCACCATGATCGATTCATCAGGTGTTTATGTTTTCCCATATGTTCCTAACGGTGAATATGTGATCTATGCCATACCGTTAAACTGGAACGGTTACATCCCCACTTATTATGGCGATGTGGTGAACTGGGACGAAGCTACCCACATTGTGCTTGGTCAGGCCCAGAATCCTTACAACATCAACCTGGTGCAATTCGAAATGCCGCTGAATCCGGGCATCGGCAGCATCAATGGCTTCATCACCGAATCATCCTTGCGCTCAGGCATGCTCGACAAGGTTAAGATGTTGTTGTACAACGAGAACAAACAAGTCATGTCGTTCTCAAATGTAACCGGAAACGGTACTTTCAGCTTTGGCAACCTTGCCAATGGAACCTATTATCTCTATCCTGAACTTTCGGGTGTTCCGGGCAGTTACGTCAAGGTGGTAATCACTGACGCACAAACGGAGGCTGAGGTTCACCTTACCCTGACGCCCAATGGCATCCTGGGTATTGGCGAAAACAACGACCAGATCAGCGTGAGCGCAGTGTATCCGAATCCTGCAAGCAACAGCGTGACCATCAGTTTGCAAACGAACGAACCGGCCCAGACCACCATCGTGGTGAGCGACATCAGTGGCCGGGCGGTGATTCAGCAGCAAATTGATCAGGCTGGTGGCAATCAAACCATCACCCTGCCGGTTGATCAGCTGCAAGCCGGAATTTACTTTGTGCGTGTTGCAACCGCTGGCGGCGCAAGTGCCACACAACGCTTTATCAAGCAATAATACTGACCGAAGCCAAACGAAAAAGTCCTGCCATCCGGCAGGACTTTTTTTTATTCAAGCTGCAAAACGGTGATGCTATTCCTTGTTTTTGCTGTCGATCAGTATGGTAACCGGCCCATCATTCACAAGGGCTACCTGCATCATGGCTCCAAACTCGCCTGACTGCACTCCGATCTGCGTTTCATTTTCAAGGACCTGCAAAAAGCGCGCATAAAGCGGGATTGCTGTTTCGGGCCGGGCAGCCTTGATATAGCTTGGGCGGTTCCCTTTTCTTGTGCTTGCATGCAAGGTGAACTGACTGACTACCAGCAATTCACCCTGAGTGGTTATCACATCGAGGTTCATTACACCGTTTTCGTCGGGGAACACCCGCAAACGGGCAATTTTGCCGCAAAGCCAATCAATATCTTCAGTGGTGTCAGCCTCTTCAATGCCGAGCAAAATCATCAGGCCTTTGCCAATGGCCGCTTTCTGATGTCCGACGACCTGTACCGATGCCTGGCTGACCCGTTGTATGACTACACGCATAATGATGGAATTTATCTGCGATTACCGCTGCAAATTAGTAATTTTGTACGAAACTGAAAAGGATGATCCGGTTAAGTGTTAACATCAATAAAATAGCCACCTTGCGCAATGCACGTGGCGGAAATGTTCCTGATGTGCAGAAAGCTGCAGTTGACTGTGAACGCTTGGGTGCCCAGGGCATTACGGTGCATCCCCGTCCCGACCAGCGGCATATCACCTACCGTGATGTGGCTTTGTTGCGCCCCTTGGTGACCACTGAACTGAATATCGAAGGCAACCCGACTCCCGATTTTATCCGGCTGGTGATCGACAACCATGCCGATCAGGTTACCCTTGTTCCGGATGAACCCGGTCAGCTGACCTCTGATCATGGATGGAACACCATCAGGTATAAAAGCCAACTCAAACAATTGATTCACACTTTTCACCAGGCCGGAATCCGCACCTCGATCTTTGTTGACCCCGACCCTGAAATGGTAAAACACGCCTTTGATACCGGAACTGACAGGATTGAGCTCTATACCGAAAGTTATGCCAGGCTGTTTGAAACGGAAGCTGAAAAAGCCATTGAACCCTTCGTCATGGCCGCCGAAACAGCTGTAGCCATGGGAATTGGCCTCAACGCCGGCCACGACCTCAGCCTCGTTAACCTGCATTACTTTGCAAAACATATTCCGGGCCTGCTCGAAGTCTCCATTGGTCACGCACTGATTTGCGACGCCCTTTACCTCGGACTCGAAAACGCAATCCAGCTATACAGGAGGCAGTTAATCCTGTAAGCTGCAAGGTGTCGGTTTTTGGTTTGCTAAAAAGACCGTTAACCCAACTTCGTTTTTGCCCGATCCAGCCCGGAGCAGGTTACTGATAAATGTTACATTTGTAACTCACACTTCTAATTTTACTACCATGGAACTAACCGCCAAACAACGCGCTCAGGCAGAAACTTTGTATCTCATTCTGGCAGCACTCTTTATCACTTCGCTGGTTACCAGCAATATGATATTTCAGAAATTCTTTCACTGGAACCCGTTCGGCATCTATGATTTTCAGCTGAGTGTGGGCATCATCGCCTATCCGGTTACCTTTCTTATTACCGATGTGATCTCAGAAGTGTATGGACAGGAAAGGGCAAACAAGGTTGTGCTTGCAGGGGTTTTTGCCAGCGCTTTCGCCTTGATTATTGTTGTTGTTTCGAACCAGGCACCTGCAACAAGCTGGTCGCCGCTATCCGACAAGGAATTTAGCAAGGCCTTCACCTTTACCTATCTGGCTGTGGCCGCTTCACTGGCAGCCTATCTGCTTGCGCAGTTTCTGGATGTGCAGATATTTCATTTCTGGAAACGACTGACCAAGGGAAAGCACCTTTGGTTACGGAATAATTTCTCGACCTTCAGCAGCCAGTTTGTTGATACCCTCACCGTGCTTACCCTCCTCTGCTCCTTTGGTGTTGTTGAATGGAAATATTTCGGCATGTTGATGGCCAATGGCTTTTTATTCAAAGTGATCTTCGCCTTATGCGACACCCCATTCGTGTATCTGGCTGTTTTTGGGCTGAAGCGACATTTTGGGCTCAAGGGCCATGGCACCGAGCTCAACCTTGCCTGAAACAGGCAAAAACATTGTACTTTTGCGGTGAAAATCAACTTTTCATGAAGCTTTTTTACAGAAGATACGGCACTGCAGGCCAACCGGCAATCATCATACTACATGGCTTATTTGGCATCTCCGACAACTGGGTAACCTTTGGCCGCAGGATGGCTGATGAAGGTTACGATGTCATTATTCCCGATCAGCGTAATCATGGGCTGTCGCCACATAGCAATGTGTTCAACTACCTGGCATTAACGGATGACCTGATGGAACTCATCGATGAGCTGGATGTGGAAAAACCAGCCTTGTTGGGTCACAGCATGGGCGGCAAGGTAGCCATGCGGTTTACGCTCGAAAATCCCGGTATGGTTGATAAACTCATTGTGGTTGATATTACCCTGAAGGCCTACGGCGACAGGCCACACCACCGAAACATCATCAGGGCAATGCAAGCCGTGAAGCTTGAGGAGGCACAGTCGCGGCAGGAGGTTGAGCGCCAATTGCAAAGCAGCATTACAGAAATCCGCACACGCCAGTTTCTGATGAAAAACCTGCACTGGAAAGGCAGGAACCAGCTTGAGTGGCGCATCAACCTCAGTGGCATCAACGATAACCTTGGCGCCATGTTCGACGCCATACAGACAGAAGTTCAATACCATCGTCCGGCTTTGTTTGTCCGTGGCGGACAATCGGACTATATCCTTCCGTCGGACTATGCCCAAATCAGAGAAAACTTTCCAAAAGCCGAAATTATTACCATCGAAGGCGCATCACACTGGGTGCACGCCGAAGCACCTGAGCAGTTTTATCAGCTGGGTTATGGCTTCTTAACAGGGACACCGGACTGGTTGGGCGAAAATCAGGATGGCTCTTTCCGGTAGATGCGCTCCGAAACATAAATACTCAGCTCGTACAAGCCCATCAGCGGAATGCAAACTATGATCTGGCTGAACACATCTGGCGGGGTGATGATGGCAGAAATTATGAGCAGAATCACCAGGGTGTATTTGCGGTTGCGCTTCATGAAAGCAGGTGTGATCAAGCCAATTTTTGTCAGGAAAAAGATCACTATTGGCAATTCAAACACAACACCCAGCGAGAAAGTGACTGAAACAACCATGCTGATATAGGAGTTGAGTGAGATCTGATTCTGAATCGTATCACTCACATGGTAGTTTCCGAAAAAATTCACTGTCAGCGGCACGATCAGAAAATAACTGAACAGCACACCTGCATAAAACAAGGCGGAACTTACTACAACCGCATTTGACGAATATTTGGCTTCGCGGTACTTGAGCGCCGGACGCACGAAACGCCAGATTTCATTCAGCACAAAAGGAAAGCCGATGACTACTCCAACGATAAAGGAAATATACATATGGGTCAGAAACTGACCCGACATATTGATGTTGATGATTTGCAATGTCAGGTCGCCTATGCAGATCGAAGGCATCGACAGCCACTCACCCAGCCGGCACAGCATGCGGTTGGTAAAAAAATCGCTGGTGCTTGGCGCCAGGATGATGGTGTCGAACACAAATTTGCGATTGAAGAAAGCTACCACGGCAATTGCCAACACCACCATGATGCTGCGCAGTATCATCCACCGCAATTCCTCAAGATGCTCCCAGAAGGACATCTCTTTTTCTGCATTGGCCTTTTTCTTTTTCAACACAATTCTTTGTCGTTAGGGTCGTCAAAAGTACAAAATGTTCTTGTTTGCACTGTTCCGCAAGTGTACATTTAATTCCTGAGCAACGGCCATGGCCGGATAGAAACTGCTAACACCTGCAATTCTTCTCAACATCAAATTTTCACTAAACCAAGCGGCAAATATTTGTTTGTTTGGAATGCTTCTAAATAGGAGGAAAGCTGTACTTTTGTGAAAATAAGCTTCCATGAAGAACCAGTACGATTATATTGTTGTTGGTGGCGGTGTTGCCGGTTTCAAATCGGCAGAAACCATCCGCAGGTATGATCAGCAAGGCAGCATCCTGCTAGTAAACAACGAAGACCGCATACCCTACAAACGCACCAAAATCAGCAAGACCCTTGCTGTGGAGGTCCCCCTGAATGCCTTTGTTCTTGCTGCGGAAGGCTGGTACCATGCTCAGAGAATCGAATTGGTTGCTGATGAAGTTTTGAGTTTTTCCATAAAGGCCAAAAGCCTGAGCCTTAAACAGGGTGGCCGGTATCAGTTCAATAAGCTGATCTTGTGTACAGGTTCAGCTGCCATCATTCCTGTACTTAAGGGCCAGGCAAAAAAAGACATTATGCTGTTGCGCACTGCGGCGGACCACGATCGCATTAAAAATACCATTAAAGCCAATGACAAAGTCATTGTTTCGGGTGGCGGTGTCGAAGGCATTGAACTTGCCGAGCAGGCTTTGAAAATGGGTGCAAGTGTCACCCTGGTGCACAACAACTTTCATTTGCTGAACAAGCATTTCGACAAGCATTTTGCCGGACTCATTCACCAGCTATTAGCTGATAACGGCATTCAGGTGATATTTAATGAGAGTATCCGATCGCTGAGCAACACTGGCAATGGCAAAAAGCTTGTACAGATCGGTGATCTGATTCACACGGTGGCCGATCATATCCTGGTCAGCAACGGGAGCCAGCCGCGTACAGAACTAGGTCGCCGTGCCGGTTTGGAAGTGAACAAAGGCATCCTTGTGGATGCCTATATGCAGACCTCATCTCCCGATATTTATGCAGCCGGTGATGTGGCTGAACATGCTGAAGGCGTGGTCACCGGACTGTGGCACGCAGCTGAAGCGCAGGGTGTTGTTGCCGGAAGCAATGCTGCCGGTGAAAAAATCGCCTATCACCAGAGGCCATACCGGCTAAAACTCGACATCTTTGATCAGTACTTTTTCTCACTGAATATGCCAGCCAGCATAATGGGGTATGAAGTCGTCCACTGGCGCCGGAATCAGGCCGAATACAGTTGCTATTTCAAGGATAACAAGCTCCAGGGAATGTTGATGGCAAACGACAAAGATAAGGCCAAGCTATGCCAGCAGGCTGTGCATGAGCATTGGAGTATGGCAAAAACGAAAAAGCAGCTTGGGTAAACGGATACGGTAAATGTAGCCTAAGTTGATTTACGCGTGACCAATCGTGTCTTAATCACTTTCCGTTCAGGCTTCAGCGGAGGCTGGCTGTTTTCTTTCAGCCTGCGCAGCAACATCAGGCAGGCTTCGCGACCCAATTCAAACCCAAACTGATCGATGGTGGTAAGTTCCGGTTCGCAGAGGCTGGCCGACTTGCTGTTCTCAAAACCAACAACCTTTACATCTTCAGGCACCCTCAGGTTCAACTCATGCGCCGCCTTGATGATGGCAATAGCCGACATGTCATTTACAGCAAAGAACCCATCGGGCCTGTTGGGCTGTTTCAGAATGCTCAATGCCAGCTTTTTACTTTCGTCAAAGGTGTCGGTTGGAAAAACCAGGTTGAGGTCAACGTGCATATTATGCTTCAGTAAAGCGTCATGGTAGCCGGCCAGGCGGTTCTTTCCGATCAGCAGGTGCTGGGGAGCCGAGAAATGGGCAATCCGTTTACAGCCTTTCTCAATCAGGTGGTTAACGGCCAGAAAAGCGCCCTGATAGTCGTCGGCAACAACCTGGTCGGCGGGCAGGCCATCCACCACCCGGTCGAAAAACACCACTGGAATTTCATTTTCGACAAGCTTCATGAAGTGTGAGAAATCAAGTGTTTCTTTCGAAAACGATACAAGAACCCCATCAACCCTGTTTGTCAGCACTGCATGGGTGTTGTTTACCTCGCGTTTGTATGACTCATTCGACTGAAAAACCATCACGCTGTAGTCATTCTTATAGGCGACTTCTTCAATTCCGTTGATGATGGCCGAAAAGAAATAGTGTTCAATTTCGGGGATGATCAAACCGATTGTACGTGTAGAATTGCTTCTCAGGTTCAAGGCAATCATATTGGGTCTGTATCCCAGCAAGGCCGCCAGTTCCTTGACAGCAGTGCGGGTCTTCGGACTGATGTCAGGATGATCTTTTAACGCACGCGAAACCGTAGAGGTGGACAAACCCAGCTTAATTGCTATATCTTTGATGGTAATTTGGCGTTTCATAAGTTGTTTGGATTACAGAAGCCGTGTAAAGATAGTAAAACAAGGCATCGTGCAGCAATGTTCACAAAAAATATGTGCCGCTTGGTTCGAACAAAGAACAATTTCAACCGTTTGCATAACGAAAAACACAAAATATCGAAGCCTTAAAACAATTAACTTAATGTTTTATTAATTTTGTTATAACCATTTCTTATTGCAACCGTTTAACCATTTGATTTCAGCACATTCAGATTATTACCACGTACCGGATCGATTATACCAATCACTATCTTAAACATAAAATGAATGAAGTATGAGTAAATTAATTTTACACACATTGTCGGTCGTCATACTGACGATTGCCTTTTCCGTTAGCTACGGCCAGACAGGCTCGGTAAGCGGTATGGTAAAAGACAAGTCATCAGGCGAAACCATGCCAGGAGCCAATGTGCTGATCAAAGGCACGCTCATCGGCCAGTCAGCAGATTTCGACGGGAAATTCCTGATCGCAGATATTCCTGTCGGAACGGTTGAAATTGAAGCCAGTTTTGTCGGATACCTGCCGGTTACGAAAACCATTGTCATTACTGAAGGTAAGACACTTATGGTAAATTTCGACCTAACACCTGATGCAGTAGCCCTCGAAGAAACAGTGGTTATCGGTTACGGTGTTCAGAAGAAAAGTGATAAGACCGGAGCCATCTCCCATGTCACTGCTGATGAGCTGAATCAGGGCTCACTCACCGATCCCATCCAGGGATTGCAGGGTAAGGCAGCTGGTGTGCTTATTACCAAAAAAGGCGGTGACCCAAATGCCGGATTCTCTGTAAGAATCCGTGGTTCAGCCGGGTATGAGTCAAACACCCAGCCATTGTTCGTTATTGACGGTGTACCAAACGCCGATCCTACTGCCATCGCTTCCGAAGACATCGAAAGCTATAACGTACTGAAAGACGCTGCCAGCACCGCCATTTACGGTTCACAAGGTGCCAATGGGGTCATCATTATCACCACAAAAAAAGGAAGCATGTCGCAAGTGAAAGGCAAAAAGAGTCCTGCCAAGGTAGAACTTTCGAGCCGCATGTCGTTCGACAAGGTAGCCAACACCCTGAATGTGCTTTCTGCAGATGAACTGCGTAAGTTCGCTGAATTAAAACTACAGGCTTCACTGCCCGGGCATCCAGACTGGACTGTCGACAGCATCTTCACCGACGGTGGTACCAGCACCGACTGGCAGAAAGAAATTTACCGCCTTGGTGTGACCAACGAAACCCACCTCAACTTTTATGGCGGCGACGAAAACAGCTCCTATTACGGATCAATCGGCCGTTCAACCTGGCAGGGTGTCATGAAAGGAACCGAAAAAGACAGGACCAACGCAAAGGTGAACCTGAGCCATAAAGCACTGAACGACAAACTCACCCTCTCGGGAAACCTGACCACCTCCTTTGAAAACAACGATTACGAAAACTATGGTGGATGGGGCAAGGACGACATCATTTATCAGGCCATCAGCCGGAATCCCACCGACCCTGTTTTCGATGCCGATGGCAACTATGACAAAACACAAAGGGAATTCAACTACGAAAACCCACTGGCCATCATCAATATGGTGACCAATGTGCGCGATGCCAAACGTTACAACGCCAACATCAAGGCTGACCTCGAAATTACAAAAGGACTTATCGGTAGCGTAAGCGCCGGATACCTCAGGTCGGACCAGGAAGGAACCTATTTCAGGCCAGCCGGAGTTTTTGCATCGGCCGACAACGGTTTTGCCCGCAGGTATTATGAAAACAATGTCCAGAAAATCATCGAAACAACCTTAAACTACAACAAGAAAATCAATGATTTTCATAACATTGATGTGATTGCCGGTCATTCATGGCAGGAAAACGGTTACGACGGTTTCTCAGCCCAGGCCACAAATGCACAGTCGCCAGGCATTGGCGCCGACAACCTTCAGTCGTTGGTTGACGTCAAATGGGGTGATGTGAATTCATACCGTGGCGAATCAAGGCTGATCGGTATGTTTGGCAGGGTGCAGTATAATTTTAACTCGACCTATTATGCATCGGCTTCTATCCGCCGCGACGGTTCGACCAAGTTTGGTGAAAACAACCGCTGGGGATGGTTCCCGACAGCAGCCCTCGGCTGGAGTATCCATAACGAAGAGTTCATGTCACAGGTGAAATGGGTCGACCAGTTAAAACTCAGGGCAGGTTATGGTGTATCCGGAAACCAGGCCATCGGAAGTTACCGCAGCCAGGTTGCATGGCAGCCCAGCGGCATTGTCATTAACCCTGAAACAGGTCAACAGGTTATCTCGTTCCAGCCCGCATGGAATGCCAATCCGGACCTGCGTTGGGAACGCACCGGTGAAATCAATGTGGGTATCGACTTCGCCATGTTTAACAGCCGCATCAGCGGTAGCCTCGAAGTATACTCAAAGAACACCACCGATTTGCTCGGCATTTATTTTGTTCCTGTTCCACCGAACCTCTCAAACACCACCTATGCCAACTCAGGTGCCATCACGAACAAGGGTATTGAATTGTACGCCCAGGCATTTCTTGTCGACAAAAGGGACGTTAAATGGAAATCGAGCCTGACAGTAGCCCACAACAAATCGAAGTTCACCGACCTGGGCGATTACCAGAAAGATGAAGACGGTGTGCGTAAAGCCGGTTACATCTCTGGCCGCGGTATGGTAGGCGACGAATATTTTGTCAGCGGATTTGCTGTAGGCCAAGAAGTTGGCGCATTCTACCTGCCTAAATATGTGGGCATCCAGAATGGCTATTTTATCTATGAATCCAAATCAGGCGGCTTCACCAACAAGCTGGCCGACGCCAAACGTAAATTCGTTGGTTCAGCCAACCCTGATGTTGAACTCGGCTGGTCAAACTCAGTCACCCTGTTCAAAAACTGGAACGTCGATTTCGCTTTCCGTTCACTGATCGGCAACCAGGTGTACAATGCCACCAAAATGTTCTTCGACTTCCCGGGCAATATGCCTTCATTGAATGGCTTACCTGAGGCTGAAGACTGGTATAACCAGGGACGTACGATGACCGGTGCAACCATTGCCGACATTTATCTCGAAGATGCATCATTTGTAAGACTTGACTACATCACACTTGCGTATAATGTGAACACCTCGAAAATCGACTGGCTGAACAGCCTGAAGGTTTATGTGGTGGCCAACAACCTCTTTACGATAACCGGCTACTCGGGTATCGACCCTGAAACTTCTATCGGCGGTGTTGTATATGGGATTGACCAGTACAATGTTTATCCCAAAACAAGGACCTTCTCAATTGGATTTAACGCAAGCTTCTAATACGATACAACGATGAAAAAAATAATGATATCACTCACAGTCCTGGTCATGGTTTTGGCAGGCTGTACCAAACTCGATGAAAAACTCTACGATAAAATCCCTGGTGACCAGTATCCTGAAAACGCATCACAGGTAGCCAACCTGAGCGTTGATGCCTACAAAAGATTGCAGAATCTTGCCGATGACAACGGCTGGTGGCTTCTGGCCCAGGAAATCAGCTCGGATGAGCTTTGCGGGCCCACCCGTGGTTCCGACTGGTTCGATGGTGGCAAATGGCTCGACATGCACACCCACTCATGGTCATACGAAAATGAAGGCGTTAACCGCATGTGGGGTACGTTCTGGGAAGGCATCACCTCATGTAACCAGATCATCGATATGCTGAATTCATTGCCTCAGAACGAAAGCATCCTCGCAAAGGTTGCCGAAGTGGAAGTAATGCGCTCATTCTATTACTATCTGCTGATGGACAATTATGGCGATGCGCCTTACCTCACTACAGCCAACCTGCCTTCTGATTTTCAGCCGTTGAAAGTTCCCCGCAAAGACATTTACGACAGCCTGGTTACAACCATTGAAACCAACCTGAAGTTTATGAAGCCGATCGACAACAAATTGCTTGCAACACGGTATATGGGCTTTGCTTTGCTGGCTAAACTGTACATGAATGCAGAAGTGTATACCGGCACAGCCCAGTGGGCAAAAGCCGGGCAGTACTGCGACAGCATCCTGGCTGGTCCATACAACCTCGAATCGAACCTTTCGGCTCCTTTTGTAACCAACAACGACAAATCGTCTGAAATCATTTTCTCCATACCTTACGATGAAGACAACTTCACCGGATTCAGGATTCATATGCGCACCTTGCACTACCAGTCGAACCTGACCTACGACATGCCTGTCGGTCCATGGAACGGTTTTGCAGTCGTGCCAACCTTCTTCGATACCTTTGATGCCAGCGACAAGCGCAAGGATGCCTGGTTCATTTACGGTCCGCAATACACCAGTAGTGGCGAAGTCATCGTCGAAAGCATCACCGGCGAACCACTCGATATTGATCCATACCTGCCGGCGCTGTTTATGGCCGAAGGTGAATTTACACCAAAGCAAATCCGTACCACTGGTGCCAGGGTTGGCAAATATGAAATCAAGCTGGGTGCTAAGGAAAACCTTAGCAACAACTTCCCCTTGTTCAGGCTTACCGATTTCTACCTGATGAAGGCAGAAACTGAAATACGCCAGGGAAACAATGGCGATGCATGGGTGAACCCGATCCGCGAACGCGCCGGTGTGGCTGATTGGTCAGGCACTACCCTCGATCAGTTGCTGGCCGAACGCGGCCGCGAACTCTGGATGGAGGGACACCGCCGTCAGGACCTGATCCGTTATGGTAAATGGGAAAATTCGTGGTGGGAAAAACCTGCTACCGACGGGTCAAAAAGGACCTTCCCGATACCCAAATGGGCCATCGATGGCAACCCGAATCTTGGAAATTAAGCTTATCTTTGCGATAATGAATTAACCATTTTTAATCACTAATTAAATACTTAACCTATGAAAAAAAGTAATTTTTTGAATGCGTTTAAACTTTCATCTCTGGTGTTGATGACGCTGGTGCTGACTGTCACGTCTTGTAAAAAAGACAAAGACGATCCTACGCCTCCGGTAATCGTTCTTGATGGTACTTACATTAAAGGTGCCGGTACTGCATTAACCGACTTCGATGCCAAAGGCATGATGAAGGCCACAAAAAATGAAGTGAACCAGGCCGATCGCGCCCAGTTGCTCGAACTTTATGTTGCCGTTAAGGCTGGTAGCGATGGATTCAACATCGTGAAGGTTGAAGGCGACGTTAAAACCACTTATGGTCCTGGTGCTGACTTTGCCGTTGTTGGCGAAGCCGACCGCATTACCGACGAACCCAAGCTTGATTTTCAGCGTGGATCGTATGTTGAAACAACCACTCCTTTCACTGTTCCTGCCGATGGTTTGTACCATGTGGTTATCGACACTGAAGTAGGCAAAGTCGTTGTAGTTCCTGTTCAATACTGGGGACTCATCGGTGCCGCAACTCCAGGTGGATGGGGCGGCGATACCCAAATTCCTGCTGCTGGTTTTGACCTGAGCACCATGACCTTTGAAGTTGCTGATGTTACCATGACAAAAGCCGACTTCAAATTCCGCTACTCAGGTGGCTGGAAAGTGATCATCGACGACACCTTCGACCTTGGTGGTGGCGTTGTTGGTATCAGGGTAAACACAAACTTTGGTGGTGCTGTTAATGCACTTGTTCCTGGTGGTGCAAACATTGCCAACGAAACAAGCGGAAAATACACAGCCAAAATGGTTTGGACACTCGGAACAGGATTTGTTGCCACAATGACAAAAACCGGTGACCTTGATCTTACTGATTACAGCGCAACACAACTTGGTTTGGTTGGCGATGGTTTGATGGTTGACGGCGTTCAGCACAACTGGGATGTTACTGTTCAGGTTCAGGTTCCTGTTGTTACCAACGAAACTACTTACGAATGGTCATTCACTGGTGTTGAAGTAACCACCCTCGGATCATTTAAAATCCGCGAAGGTCAGGACTGGAATGGTAAATCATTTGGTTATCCTCAGGTTACCATGGCCGGTTTGTCAGCTGATAAATTTGACACCAACGGCGACGGAAACTTTGTACCACTCGAAGACGGTACCTACGACATCATATTTAAAATTGATGCCGTTACCGAAACTTACACCTTCACCGTTAACCCTGCCGGAGCAGCACCTGAAATGTTCATGCTCGGCGATGGTTGCGCAGCAGGTTGGGACAACACAGCTGCTTTGCCAATGATGGGAAGCAATGGTGTTTATTACCTCGCTACCAATTTACTTGGAACTGGTAAATACATCAAATTCATCACCACCTTAGGTCAATGGGCTCCAATGTATGGTACTGATGCCGCTGGCACAAGCACCGGTGGAAACCTTGTTTTCCGTGCAACTGAAAGCGATCCTGACCCATCAAGCATTCCTGCTCCTGAAGCTGAAGGCATGTATGTGGTTACCATCAATACCAACGACATGACCTATACCATCGCTCCTGCACTCTATATGCTGGGCGACGGTTGCACAGCCGGTTGGGACAACAACGCTGCACTTCCCCTGATGGGAGGCGCCAATGGCGTTTACAGCATTACAACCACCCTGTTAGGAACACCGAAAGCCGTGAAATTTATCACCACTTTGGGTCAATGGGCTCCAATGTACGGAACCGATGCAGCCGGAACAAGCACCGGTGGCGCTCTGGTTTTCCGCGCTACAGAAGCTGATCCCGATCCGGCAAACATTCCGGCTCCGGACGCTCAGGGAATGTATACCATTACCGCTGACATCACTGGCCTCACTTATACAATTGCTCCTGCAAAATAAGTAGTGCCATTGCATCATAAAAAAGGTTGTCCTTTCCGGACAACCTTTTTTTTTACCTGTCGAATCCAAAAGGGCACAAATAATAATTTGGGGGCAGCGCATACTCATTCACTCAGGTCGAAAAGGATGAAATGCACAGGCTGACAATCATGTGAATGTACTTTTATTGCTGCAAGCCTGTTGGCTGTTTATGGTTTCTGCATTTGCGCATATGCCATTTATTCCGGCCAAAGCTGCAAATAACTTGCTGTACCAGATATGACATAATCACCCATCATGCGTTATTTTTCATCCATTAAACACTAGAAATCATGACAAAAATCCATTCGAAAATCCTCAGTCTGCTGGCGCTCCTGCTGGTCATTGCAACAGTTACAGCCTGCAAAAAGAAAGATGACCCCAACAGTCCGGCCGGCTGCAGCGGACCTGCACAAATGACATTAACCGGAGCCGTAAATGGCGACTATTGTCTGAAAGAAGTGACCCAGTACAAATACAACGACCGCTTGGAAATCAGCATTGTAACAAGCAATGGTGCAGAAAGTCAGATGTTGTTTATCAGTATTGACGGGCAAAATGGCCAGCCACCGCTTACCGGTTCTTTCCTTTGCGGAGGCGACAATCCGGGCTTTGTCCAGGCAGGTTTTCATGGTGCCAACGAGGAGTTTTTCAACGCCACCAGTGGCTCAGTCACAGTATCGCAGATCAGCGCGAACAATTTCAAGGCGAGTTTTAGTGTCAGCGCAAAAGGCTATTACGACGGGCAGGTTGTAACCCTTACCGGAACCGTCAATTATTAGCCAGTCGCGATGCCCAGGCCATTGTGGGCGGCAAAGTCAGGCATCTACTAAATAATGTTAAGAAGGGCAGCTTGGCTGAGAGCGGCTGAAAATTGCCTACCTTTGGGTTTTGCAAGCCATTTTTTGAAAAACCCACATCATGAAAATCAAATTCCTTGGGGCCGCCCGCGAAGTTACCGGAAGCAAACACCTGATTACTACTGATGCCGGCAAGAAGATCCTGCTCGACTGCGGCAGTTTTCAGGGCAAGGGTCTTGCCACCGACGAAAAGAACCGGAATCCTGGCATAAAGCCGGCCGAAATTGACCATATCATCCTGACGCACGCCCACATTGACCATTCGGGCATGATCCCGTATTTCTACAGAGAAGGCTTCAGGGGCTCGGTGATCTGCACTTTTGCCACCCGTGACCTCTGTGCCATCATGCTGGCTGATAGCGGTTTTATTCAGGAACACGATACCCAGTGGTTCAACAAGAAAAGGGCACGGCAGGGCTTGCCTCCTGTCGATCCCATCTATACCAAACAGGATGCGGAAAAATGCATGGAGCTCTTTATCGGTGTTTCATATAACCGGAAATTCCGCATCGACCCGAACATCACGGTAAAGTTCACCAATACCGGACACCTGCTGGGAAGTGCGGTGGCTTCAATTGAAATTACAGAAAATGGCAAGCCACTGCGCATTGCCTATACCGGCGACATTGGCCGAAGTGCAAACCGCATCCTGCGCTCACCCGATGCATTCCCGCAATGCGATTACCTCATTGCAGAATCAACCTATGGCGACAGACTGCATACGAGCCATCAGGACGCTGCAGGCATGTTGTTGAAAATTATGCAGGAGACCTGTGTGGAAAAACGGGGAAAACTGATTATTCCTTCTTTCGCCATCGGCCGCACACAGGAACTGGTGTATACACTCGACAAATTTTACAATGCCGGCCTGCTGCCCCGCATCAAAATATTCGTTGATAGTCCGCTTGCTGTGAATGCCACCCACATCTTCCGCCTGCATCCTGAGTGCTTCAACAAAGATGTGCTCAGCCTGATGGAAACTGATCCCGATCCCTTTGGTTTTGCAACACTGGAATATATCACCAAGGTGGAAACATCAAAAAAACTCAACGACTCGAAGGAACCCTGTGTGATCATCTCTGCTTCGGGCATGATGGAAGCCGGCCGCATCAAGCACCACCTGGCCAACAACATCGACAACCCAAAAAACACCGTGCTTGTGGTAGGCTATTGTGCCCCCGATACCCTCGGAGCCCGGATCGCCCGGGGCGACAAAGAAGTTTCCATCTTTGGAACACCTCACCAGGTCAATGCCAGGGTCGAACGCATCGATGCATACAGTGGTCATGGCGATTATGAAGAAATGATTGCGTTTCTGTCGTGCCAGGACAAGCAGGCCATCAGGAAAGTATTTCTTGTCCATGGTGACGAAACAGCCCAGAATTTTTACAAGGACAAGCTTGCGGAAGCAGGTTTCAACAAGGTAGCAATTCCAGCTCCTGGTGAAGAGGTGAGCCTCATTGCATAAATATCACACAGGCCCAGACCTCCTGTTGCCTGAAATGCATTGTATTGCAACCGTTTGCATTAATTCTTGCAAGCAATCCTGAACCATTCAATCAAAAAGGGATGTTTGATTGTTATCTTTGTACGACGCCACTTATACCAAATCAACATGAAGCTATTTCAAACACTCACCCTCTTTTTATGTCTTGTGGGTTTCACAAGCCTCCATGCGCAGGTGATCATTGCCACACCGCCATTTCCAACCGACCAGCAGCAGGTTGTGATTACTTTTAATGCTGCTGAAGGCAGCGGAGGGCTTGCCGGCTACACAGGAGATGTGTATGCACATACGGGTGTCATCACCAACAACAGCAGCAGTGGCTCCGACTGGAAGTATGTGGTCGCCAACTGGGGTGTGAATGTTCCCAAAGCCAAACTCACCCGCATTGCGACTGACGTGTACACGCTTACAATTACGCCCAATATCAGGGCTTACTATGGTGTGCCTGCCGGGGAAACCATTCTCAAGATGGCTTTTGTGTTCAGGAGCGGTGTTCAGGTGGGCGGACAATGGCTCGAAGGAAAGACCGCTGACCAGGGCGATATTTTTTATGATGTCGCTGTGGGCGGATTGAATGTGAGCATCATTAATCCGGAGCAAAAGCAACTATTGGCCGAACTGAATCAGGCCATTCCGGTAGAGGTGGCCTCTATCGACGCAGACTCAACCATCCTGACCATCAACAGCAATAAAGTTGCCGGAACAACAGGGACAAGCCTTTCATACAACATCAATGCAGATACCTATGGCAAATTCTGGGTCAAGGCCACAGCTTATGCCAACAACGAAGCGGTAGCTGACTCCTTTTTCTATTTTGTCCGTACCCCGCTTGTTGTGGAAGACCGGCCTGCCGGCACTGTCGATGGCATCAACTATATCAGCGATACCGAAGTTGTCCTTTCGTTGTTCGCACCCAACAAGCAATATGTGTTTGCACTTGGCGACTTCAACAACTGGGAACTCGATGAAACCAATTACCTTAAACGCACACCCGATGGGCAGCATTACTGGATTTCACTCTCAGGACTCACACCGGGTCGCGAATATGTGTACCAGTATTTTGTCGATGGCAACCTGCGGATTGCCGATCCCTATGCCCAGAAGATCCTTGATCCCTGGAACGACCCCTATATCAGTGATATCACCTACCCGAACCTGAAACCCTACCCTACCGGTAAAACAACCGGCATTGTAAGTGTGTTTCAGACAGCACAGGTCCCCTACAATTGGGAAGTGACCAATTTCACTGCGCCTCCGGTGGTCAAACAGCTCATTTACGAACTGCATATCCGCGATTTCGTGGCCACCCGCGACATCAAAACGGTGACGGACACCCTCGATTACCTATCTCGGCTCGGAGTCAATGTGATTGAACTTATGCCCATCAATGAATTCGAGGGAAACGATTCATGGGGCTACAACCCGTCGTTTTATTTCGCCACCGACAAAGCCTATGGCCGCACTGAGGACTACAAGCGCTTCATTGATGAGTGCCACAAAAGGGGAATGGCCGTGTATATTGATATGGTGCTTAACCATTCGTACGGACAATCACCGCTCGTGCAGTTGTATTTCGACCCAACCGCCGGTGATGGTGGTCAGCCGACAGCCGAAAACCCCTGGTACAATCAATCATGCCCACATCCGCCTTACTGCTGGGGTTATGATTTTAACCATGAAAGTGTTCATACCAGCGCCTTTGTCGACAGGGTTACAAAGTACTGGCTGACAGAATTTAAGGTCGACGGATTCCGTTTCGACTTTACCAAGGGATTCACAAACAAGGTTGGCGATCCGGGCAATTACGACGCCAGCCGCATTGCCATTCTGAAGCGCATGGCCGACAAAATCTGGGAGGTCAACAGCAACGCCACCGTCATCCTTGAGCATTTCGCCCCCAATACCGAAGAAAAGGTACTGGCGGATTACGGCATGATGCTTTGGGGAAACCTGAATTACAACTATAACGAAGCCACGATGGGTTATCCGGCAAACTCAAATTTCAGTGGAATCTCATACCTGCAACGCGGATGGACCAACCCACACCTTGTAGGCTATATGGAAAGCCACGACGAGGAGAGGCTGATGTTTAAAAACCTTCAATTCGGCAACACCTCAAACCAATGGCACAACATCAAAAACCTTTCGGTTGCCCTGCAAAGGAATGCCGAAGCAGCTGCTTTCTTTGTCCTTGTGCCCGGTCCGAAAATGATCTGGCAGTTTGGCGAACTGGGTTATGATGTGAGCATCGACGACCCCTGCCGTGTTTGCGCGAAGCCAATCAGGTGGAACTACTATGGCGAATTCGACAGGCGTCAGCTGTTTTATTATTACAGCACCCTGATTGAACTGAAGAAAAGCCAGGATATATTCAGTACCCCGACTTTCTCGTTGGATGTAACCGGTGCCATGAAAAAAATCAGGCTTACCAACGACGAAATGTCAGCTGTGGTGATTGGCAACTTCGGCGTTACCACCGCCAGCATTAACCCACAGTTTTATACCACCGGAACCTGGTACGACTATTTCAACAATGATTCGATCAATGTAACCGATGTGTCAGCGCAAATCAGCCTGCAACCGGGCGAATTCAGGCTGTATACGACCAAACGCTGGCAATCGCCTGCCTTTGTCGGCCTCAATGAAAACCCGGCCATCAAGCATGGATTCCTCATTTATCCAAACCCGGCACATGATCGGTTTTCCATTGAAATTGAAGCCCCTGTTGCTGCGGATTACCACATCAGCCTGATGAATACTGCCGGTCAGACCATCATGCAGCTTTTTCAGGGCAAGCTGCAGTCAGGGCCGAATAAAATCGATACAGCCAACATCGGTGGATTGCCGCGGGGCTTGTATTTTGTTTCGGTCAATAACAGTCAGGGCGTGTCTCTCAGTAAGCTCATGAAGCTTTAAGCATACTTTCCGAAGGAAAAAGCAGTCGAAGTTAAGCAGCAAATACCCTTATTGTTATTGGGTCGTTTGCACACACTGGTCGCTTCCGGTATATAGGTTGGTGTTGGTTTGCGCGGTATAGCTCACCTTCATTGCACCGGTTTTCACGCTGCCTTCTGCCCCGGCTTTCAGCAATTTCTGGTTGGTCAGCGCTACGGTGATGCTGCTGGGACCTGTGGGATTTTCGATGATCACCTTGCCTGTTTCGTCATAGTAATAAAACGAAGCGACCTGATAATCGCCGCTAACTTCCAGGGTATAGGTAACCTCAATACTGGCTTCGGTAAATACGGCATTTGCTGTTTCCAGCACACAGCTCATCGGCTGGGTTTCTTTTTCCTTGATGCAGGATGTGGAAATGGACGTTGCAACGAACGTCAGCAGAACAAATAAGTAGGTATGGCGCATGGGTTAAATCTGGTTCATGAATTTATCTTTATCGACGATGAATCGGGTGTGTGTTCCATGTCCAACGAGCAGTTCTTCGTCGAACACAAGCACTTCGAACACGATGCGCCGGCCTGCTGATTCAAGCACCTGACTCTCGCAATGCAGCTTATGACCCACTGCGGACGCCCTCAGGTGTTTGATGTTGACCTCCGTTCCCACGCTGGTGGCGTTCTCGGGCAACAGCTCATCAATACTTTTCAATGCGGTAAGTTCCATAAAGGCAACCATGGCCGGTGTGGCGAAAACCTCGACCAGGCCTGAGCCATAAGTAATGGCGGTATCGGCCAGCGTCACCACCATTTCCTGATATCCCTTGATGCCGGGTGTAATGCGTGAATTCATGCTACTGTTGTTTGTACCTGAGCGTTACCGATTGCTTCAGGTCGGGATGCAGGCTTAGGGCTACCGGACAGGTTTTCGAGATGTGCTCGAGGATACGCTGCTCTTTTGCCGAATAATTGTTGTGTGGAAAGGTAATTTCTATGATAATTTCAGCAATACGCCGCGGGTCGGAGGCCATGATCTTGGTTACCCCGGCTTCGGCTCCGTCAATGGTGAAACCATGTTCGCGGGCAGCGATGCCCATGATGGTCAGCATGCAGCTGCACAATGCCGCAGCAACGGTATCGGTGGGTGAAAACGCTTCACCCTTGCCTTTGTTGTCGACAGGAGCATCGGTGATCACTTTGGTTCCCGATTGCACATGTATCATCTCGGTACGCAGATCACTGAGGTATTTTGTGGTTATTGTAGGCATGGTGGGAGTGTGTTTTTTGTGGGACTATGGTTACAAAAGTACGAAAAAGGCATTTGGCTGAAGAACAAAAAAGCCCCCCGATTTTCATCGGAAGGCCCAAACCAAATTAAAACAAAACGTTTGGTTATTTCTTTTCAGGTGATTTGGTTTCATCACATGTTTTCTTCACATCCTTGTCGCATTTTGTTTCTTTGCTGCAGCATGATGATTTCTTTTCGGTGCATTCACCTTTTTTGGTCTTCTTGTCTTTCTTGTCGTCGTCTTTCTTTTTGTCGTCGTCTTGTTTAACCATTTCAACGTTGCTTGATTGGGCAACAACGGTTTGGATGTTTGCTACGCCAAAAGCGAAAAATGCGATGATGGCAAAAGTGAGGGCTAATTTTTTCATGATTGTCTATTTATTTTTAATCAATATTACCACACAAAAGTAATACGACTTATTACCTTTGTCTGTTAATGCCCTGTTAAAATCTGTTAATGATTTGTTAAGCACAAGAAACACAAGGCTACAAGGCGTAATTTTGGCTGAATTTCAACAGTTTGATGAAAAAACGTTTGTTTAACTATTTTATTATCATGGCCTCGGTAGCCTTGCTTGGCGTGGTCATCACGCAGGTTTACTGGGTCAGCAACGCGATGACACTCAAGGAGGAACAATTCTCGGGCAGTGTCCGCATCGGCATGAAAAGTGTGCTGAACCAGCTTGTCCTTCGGCACAACGATTCCACACTCCGGCAACTGTCGTCACCATTTCCGTGTTTCATTGAAAAAACAAGCGTTTCCGACATCATCAGGCCTGCTGTGCTCGATTCCCTGATCAAGGCCGAAATGGGCTGTATGAAAATCAGCAAGGATTATGTTTATGCCATCTATAACCGGAAAACAAACCGCATGGCAATGGGTCAATATGACACCTATCGCGAAGCGCTGATCAATTCTGACCACCAGCAAAGTATCGGCGCACTGATCAGTCATGGCGATTATTACCTGAGCCTGTATTTTCCCAACCAGCATTCGATGATCATCAAACAAATGATTGGCTGGATGTTGCTGTCGGCTGCATTGATGCTGGTGGTTATCCTGAGTTTCTGGTACACCGTGAACACCGTTTTCAGGCAAAAGAAAATTTCGGAGATGAAGACCGACTTCATCAACAATATGACCCATGAGTTCAAGACCCCCATCGCCACCATTTCACTGGCCTCGGAAATGCTGATGAAGCCCGAAGTGAACGAGTCGGCCGATAAAATCAGAAAATACGCTTCAGTCATCTACGACGAGAACAACAGGTTGCAAAACCAGGTAGAGCAGGTGCTTCAGATTGCCATCCTCGACAAGGGCGAAACAAAGCTTAAGCCCAGAGAGATCGATGTACACAGGCTGCTTGAGAAGATTGCGGAAAACTTTGAACTGCAGGTCAGGGGGCGAAAAGGACAGATAGGGCTTTCGCTGAAGGCTTCCAATGCCATAATTACAGCCGACAAAATGCACCTGATGAATGTATTCTCGAACCTGATCGATAACGCCATTAAATATTCACCCGAAGCACCGCAGATCAACCTGAGCACCACCTCGGACCAGCATGGAATCCATGTCCATATCAGCGACAAGGGCATTGGCATTGCTCCCGAAAACCAACACCTTATTTTTAAAAACCTGTTCCGTGTGCACACAGGCGACCTGCACGATGTTAAGGGTTTTGGCCTGGGACTCTATTACGTAAAACGCCTAATCGAGATGCACCAGGGAAACATCAGCGTGAAAAGTGAAACCGGGAAAGGTTCGGTTTTTTCCGTATTTTTACCGTATAAAACCAACATAAATCAACCGGACAATGAATGATCATGCACAGGATAAAATCCACATACTCGTAGTCGAGGATGATCCAAACCTGAGTATGGTGCTGCAGGACTATCTTGAATTACTGCACTATGTCACCGTGTTGGGAAAAGATGGTGAAGAAGGGCTCGCACTGTTCAACAATGGAAAATTTGACCTGTGCATACTCGATGTGATGCTTCCAAAGCTTGATGGTTTCAGCCTCGCATCGGCCATCAGGGCAAAAAACGAAACCATCCCGATCATTTTTCTGACAGCCAAAGCCCTGAAAGAAGACCGGATCAAAGGATTTCAACATGGTTGCGACGACTATATCACCAAACCATTCAGCACCGAAGAGCTGAGCCTGCGCATCAAGGCCATACTGAAACGTTGCAGCCGCGACAAATACCTCGAATTGCTCGAAACGGAAGAGGTGTTTTCAATCGGCAGCTTCGAATTTGATGCAATCAATATGGTATTGCGCTCTCCCTTTGGTGACCAGACGCTCACCCGCAAAGAAGCCGCACTGCTTAAGTTGTTGTGCTTGAACACCAATAAGTTGCTTACCCGGGAAACAGCCCTGAAAACGGTGTGGGGCGAAAGCGACTATTTCATCGGTCGCAGCATGGATGTGTTCATTACCCGGCTGCGCAAATACCTGCGCGAAGATCCAAATGTGAATATCAGCAATGTGCATGGCACAGGCTTCAAACTCGAAGTAAAAGAAGGTTCATAAACCTGCCTTTCCCTTTCAGCTTTCGTTTCCATTATGTAAGGTGCAAGCATTTTATATGCGTCCAACCGATAAAACGCTGCGTTTAATAAAAAAAACAGCCTATGACTTTCATTGCCTGCGGAAACAGACAATCGTACTGATTTCTTCAATATAATTGCAACATTCAACGGTTTAACTATCGTTTTATGAAGCGCACCTTCCAATGCTTCCTGTTGACTTTGCTTCTCTCTGCCTGCAACAATGAACTTCCGGTTCAGAAAGACATGGTCTTTCATGTTAACCGGCAATTGTTGAGTGAGGAAGCCTGTATTAATTCTTCGGCTTTGTTTGGAATTTATCCACCGCGAAACTGGTTTCCGGCAGCTGATTCAAGCCAGTTGTGGAAGCAGCTGCAGGCTTCAAGTAAACAAGAAATTATTGGCCTCTTTAAACCCGATTCGGTCAATTGCCTGATGCTGGTCATGGCATTTCCCGATGCTGACAGTTTGCTGTTCAGGGAAATGATCAGCAACCCTTCCGCCTATTACAATGCCGATTCAATCTGGGCATCGGTGCAGTCAGGTGCATTTCAGTACAATGGTTTTTCCATCCAGCAAATTATCCTTCAAAAAGATGAATTAAGCGTTTTCAAATTATTCTTTTCGGATAATCAGGGCGTTACCGAGTTAAACCTCATGCTTCCTAAAACCGTTGATCAGGATATCATGAAAGTTGTTGAATCAACTATAGGTTCAGTGTTTCATATTAACCATTAAAATCACCTTCGTATGAAAAAAATCAGATGCTTTACCATGGCTGCATTGATGGCCTTTTTACTTACATCATGCTACACATCCATCCATACTGTTGGCAATGGATCAAAAACAGGGGTGAAAGTACAGGATAAAGAATGGTATGCGCTTTTCGGTTTGGTCCCGATAAACAAGGTTGACTCAAAGCTGATGGCTGGTGGCGCAACAGACTATACCATCAAGACACAGCACAAATTTGTTGATGTGGTTATTTCAGCCTTCACCGGAATTGTAACCATATCGTGCCAGACTGTCGAAGTGCAAAAATAAGCCTTCGCCCATTCCTTTCTTTAAAACAATCCAACCAACTCAAGGCCGGACAGTTTGCGACTGTCTGGCTTTGCTTTTTTGAAGAATAAGGCTTTAAACCAACAATTTACGCACCTATTTCTTGTAATAGGTCATGGCTTCAGGAAGCCACTTTTTGATCTGTGCAATGCGGGTTGCATCCGAAGGGTGCGTGCTCAGGAACTCGGGTGGTGCCTGACCGCCTTTCATCTGGGCCATGCGCTCCCAGAAGCTCACCGCCTGGTTTGGGTTGTAGCCTGCCATGGCCATAAAAATAAGTCCCAGCTTATCGGCTTCACTTTCATGTAACCTGCTAAACGGAAGCAAAACACCTACCTGGCTGCCAACCCCAAAAGCCGTCATCCACATGGCCTGTGTCTGTTCCGGCTTTTCCTGCAACGCCACCGCCAGTGCCATACCACCCAGTTCGGTCAGCAATCCCTGGCTCATGCGCTCGCTCCCATGCTCAGCAATGGCATGGGCCACTTCATGCCCCATGACGACAGCCATCCCGGTTTCATCTTTGGTGATGGGCAGGATACCGGTGTAAAAGACCACCTTGCCTCCGGGCATGCACCAGGCGTTTGCTTCCTGGCTTTCGATCAGGTTAAACTCCCATTGGTAGCCGTTGAGCTGTGATTTCATCCCCTTGTCGTTGAAGTATTTTTCAACAGCGGTTTTGATTTTCTGCCCCACACTTTTCACCATTGCGGTTTGCTGCGTGTTCGTCGATAATTTATTTTCCTTCAGAAATTCATCATACTGCTGAAAGCTCATGCTCATCATCTGTGAAGCAGGAACAAGGTTCAGTTGATTGCGGCCGGTAATGGGCACCTTGGTACATGCAGCTGCGATAAGGGCCAGAAAAATTATGGATATCAGGAATCGTCCTGATCTGTTGAAGTAACGCATGGTTGATTTTTTTTTTGCAAAGTTAATGATTCCTGCACTTGATTTTAACACCCCTTCAGTTCATAATTATCATGCAGTGTTAGGCCATACATGGTTGGCAGACACACAGCTTATGGCATGAATAGGCAGCTGTCGCCATAACTCAGAAACCTGAAGTTGTTGTTGAGTGCATAGGCATAGGCTTCGCGCCAGTGATCACCAATCAGGGCCGATACTAGGAGCAGCAGGGTGCTTTTTGGCTGATGAAAATTGGTAATCAATCCTTTTACCACCCTGAACGGATATCCCGGTGCAACCATGATGGCTGTGGAAGCCGAAAGCTGGTCAAGCTGATGGATATCGAGGTATTCAAGGATGTGGCTCATCGCTGTGGCAGTCTCCTGAAGGTGTTCAGGATCATGGCCGTATGGAAACCATTGGGATAGATGGAGTTCACGGAAGGCCTTGTTGTGTTCAAGCATGAGGCCGATCCAATACAGGCTTTCGAGGGTGCGCATACTGGTTGTTCCGATGGCAATCACAGGCCCGTTATGGTTCATCAGCTGCCTGATGGTTTGCTTTCCGACAACCATATGCTCCGCATGCATTTCATGCGCACCGATGTGCGTGCTTGTAACCGGCCTGAATGTTCCGGCACCTACGTGCAGGGTGACCTGGGCAAAATGCATTCCCTTGGCTTTCAGTTGCTCAATGACCTGCCCGGTAAAATGCAGGCCGGCAGTAGGCGCTGCCACCGAACCATCGTGTTTTGCGAAAACCGTCTGGTACCTTGTGTTGTCGATGGCTTCGGGAGCCCTGTTGAGATAGGGTGGCAGTGGAACCTGCCCTGCTGATTCGAGCAATTGGGCAAAGGGAATTTCAGGCACCGACCACGAAAAGGCAATTTCAGAATAACTCCCTCTGTTGCAAATGCGCTCCGCGGCAAGCACAACGGGTGTTTCGCCAACCAGTACTCTGCTTTCGAGCCGACCACCTTTCCAACGTTTTGAATTACCCACAAGGCACTGCCAGTGCACAGGCGATGGTGCCGAAAAGGCCAGCTGGAAATCGCTGATGGCACCGAGCGGCTCGAGACAAAACAACTCGATTAATGCACCTCCGGGCTTCTGGAACAACAACCTGGCATGGATGACCCTGGTCTCATTCGATACCAGCAGTGCCTTGCCGGGAAGGTGATCGCCCAGACTGAAAAACCGGTCTTCGGTTAGCGTTCCTCGCTTCGAAATCAACAATTTCGACTGATCCCGCTCAGGCAACGGATATTTGGCAATCATCTCATCCGGCAACGGATAATCGAAGGCTTCGATTCGGATAGCACCAACAGTTTCATTCATATCGCCGGCAAAGATAATGAATCCGCTGCGGCTGTTATGCGCCGGCAATTGATCATGGGGTCATTGCAGGCATCCGCAATTTTTCATCAATGGAAAATTTTCCCTTGCCACCTACATTTTCATATCTTTGAATGATTCAAAAACGGTGATCCTATGAGCCTGAAAAAACACATTCCCAATTTCATTACCCTGCTCAACTTACTGGCCGGGTGTATGTCGATCCTTTATTTTTCTGAAGGAAAGATCAGTGAAGCGGCCTACGCCATTTTTGCTGCAGCTGTGTTCGATTTTTTCGACGGGTTTTCTGCCAGGACGCTCAAGGCCTATTCGAAGATTGGCGGTGAACTGGACTCCCTTGCCGATGTGGTTTCTTTTGGGGTTGCTCCGGGATTCATCATTTACTATATGATCATGAACAGCCACGGGCGGCAGCCGTTTTACCTGGGAAACATCGACATCCTGCCATTGGCAGCTTTTCTCGTGCCCATGTTTGCAGCCCTGCGGCTCGCCAAATTTAATGTAGACACCCGGCAAAGCAGTTCTTTTCTGGGCTTGCCAACACCTGCTGCCGGACTGATGATTGCCTCGCTGCCGCTGATCAAAGCCCAGCTTTACGAAGGTCAGTCGCTGTTTTATATGGTGGTTACCAATACCTATTTTTACCTTGCCTGCGTATTTCTGTTATCGCTGCTCATGGTGCTCGAACTTCCGCTTTTCGCGCTTAAATTCAAGTCGTTTGCCTTTAAAGGAAATGAGATCAGGTATATTTTCGTGGCTGGCTCCCTGCTGCTGCTGATCTTCCTTCAGTTTGTAGCCATCCCCTTTATCGTGGTGCTTTACATCTTCTTATCCCTGGTGGTATTTTTGGCCGACCTTTCCTGATCAGCGTTTCCTGAGTTCGAAATTCTGACCCAGGTAAACCTTTCGCACATGCTCATCGGCTGCCAGCTCTTCCGAAGTGCCGGCCATCAGGATTGATCCCTCAAACAACAGGTATGCCCTGTCGGTAATCGACAAGGTTTCGTGGACATTGTGGTCGGTGATCAGGATGCCGATGTTTTTCTCCTTCAGCTTGGCCACGATGAGTTGAATATCTTCAACAGCTATCGGGTCAACACCTGCAAAAGGCTCATCGAGCAGAATAAACTTCGGGTCAACAGCCAGCGCCCTGGCAATTTCGGTGCGCCTGCGTTCGCCGCCCGAAAGCTGAATGCCCTTGCTTTTTCTGATGTGACTCAGGCCAAATTCTTCGAGCAGGCTCTCGAGGCGGATGTTTTGTTCCTCCTCACTCATGCGTTTAAATTGCATCACCGACCTGATGTTGTCCTCAACACTCATCTGCCTGAAAACAGAAGCTTCCTGGGCAAGATAGCCAATGCCTTTCTGCGCACGGCGAAACATGGGTTCGTTGGTGATGTCGGTGTCTTCCAGAAACACTTTTCCCGACAAGGGCTTAATCAGGCCAACAATCATGTAAAAAGTGGTTGTTTTTCCGGCCCCGTTCGGTCCGAGCAAACCAACAATTTCTCCCTGGTTTACCTCAACGGAAACAGACTTTACCACCGTACGCTGCCGGTATTTTTTGATCAGGTTTTCAGTACGCAATTTCATAAGTTCATCTTAAGCCTACACGATAACGAAACAAAAGTACCATAATTGTCCCGAAGCCATGCATTCAGGGTGTCGATTTCCCAAATTTGCTGAAGTGCTATTCGTCAGAACGAGAACTGCAACGAAATAAACAAGGCAAATTTGTTGATCGAAGGATGGTCGCGGTGCGATAGCCGCCAGACCCCGTCAATCCTGACAATCTTGAAAATATTTTCAATACCCAGACCGGCTTCAATATAAGGTTTGTCGAGCACATCGGTGATGGTTGGCAGGTTGTTGAAGTCGCGGTTCTTCTGGCTCAGCGTGCCTGCAAGGCCTTTCACAAAAATCACTTCACGCCATTTGAGCTGACGCAGCAGTGGCACGTGGTTAAAGAACAACCCATCGAAATGATGTGTAACATACAGGCTGGCGTAGCGGTCCGACACAAACTCATAATAATTCATCAGGTTGAAGGCATACTCATCGAAGATGAAGGTTTCATTGCCGGGATGTAACACAAGCAGCGGGAAAGGCACTGTCCCCCACACCCTTCCTGCTTCAAAAATATACTTCGTCCAGCCAAAGGAACCCACATTAAACCAGTGATCGATGCTTGCCTGGATGCGGTGGTATTCCCATTCACCGTTGATCAGTCCGGGCGGACTGTAGCCATACCTCAGGTTCACCACCGGGAATTTGGTGCCAAAATTGATCCGGTCAAAATCGCGGATCACATTGCGCTCCCTGAAAGCAAACCTCAGGCTGCAGGCCAGTTCGGTAGTGGTCACCGATGCATGCGTGATCAGTTCGCCACCTGAACCGTTGGTCGTCAACACAAAGTTTCCGGCAGGTTTCAGCTCACGGTGCGCAATTTCAAAACGGTTCGACAATCCCGTAAACCATTCATGTTCGTAGCCAAGCTTGAACTCATTCACAAGGCTAAGCTTATCCGAAGGTTGCCGCCTGAAGACCGTGCTCAGGATATTGTCCTCACTGTATGCATTGAAGCTTGATCCAAGCTGCTCAATGTCGTATTTCACATTCAGGTCGAGGGCCCGCTTGGGGTTTTTGTCGAACATATACAACAGGCCGCCTCCATATTTAAACCGCTGATCGAGTGTTCCGTAAGCAAGGTGACCGCTCAGACGCAGGTTCCTGCTGAATGCAGTGCTTGTACGACCCCCAATCCTGAAACGGCTTCCCTCGACAGGGTTGTGGCTGTAAAGCTTGGCAAGTGGCCCGATCTCCAGCTTATGCCAGGGCGTGTACCCATTGGTAAACATATAAATAAGGTCGACGTAGGTGCGGTAGATCGGTACATTTTCGATGGAATCAATCATGGCATAGATGCTTGATTCGCGCTTTGTGAAGGCTTCGGGGCGCGCGTTCAGCCAGTATTCCTCAGATTTATCCATACTGCCCTCATCCACAGTCACATTAACCGGACTCTTGAACACCTGTGGATCAACAGGCTTATTGATCCGGTATTTGCTGTAATTGGTGGTCCGCTGCCCAAAAAAGCCGGGCAATGTCTTTGTATTTTCAACGACATTAAAATCGGCCATCATGAAATCGCGGGTCAGCATCCAGTATCTGTCATCGAACAAATCGTATTGCTGCCTGACTGTCAGATCGTTGATGAAGTTTAGGTTTGCATCATCGGCTGCGGTGAGCTCAACTTCACGGATGGCAAAACTGGTGTCGTTGATCCACATAAAGCCGTTGAACGTAAGCTCCTGTTTACGCCTGGGCTTGTACATCACCTTATAGCACCAATGACCATCGAGGTTGGCGCTGTCGACAAGGAAATATTTATAATACATCATCCCGAAGCTGGCCGCCGGACTTACGAAGTTTTTCTCGAAGAGGGTTATGTAGTTGTCATACACATTTACCTCCTGGTACAGATTTCCAAGAAATTGTGCAATGCTTTGGTTCTCGACACCGGAACCCCTTGCAGCAACAATTTTCTCCATCTTTGACTTGGGTTCGCGGCGGTAATAGATTTCCGAAACCGCCTCCGAAATAAACATGGGCAGGTATACTTTGCCATTGACGGCAGAAGTATCAACATAATCGAAGATAAATTCAAAGTGCTTAAACACACGCTTATCCCTGAAACCCTGGTCAAAGTTATTGGCATCGAATTGAATCTTGTTGTAAATCTCGGCCTGCCAGGCATCCACGTCCTTGCTGTTGTTTTTCGACTTGTTTTCGATCATTTTTCTGAAGAGGATATCGGCCGGATTTTCACCCGCAACAACAACCACCTCTTCCAAGGTTACGTTTGATGGCAACAGGCTGAACGTCAGTTCCTGGTAACGATATTTCTTCACCTGACTGACTTGCTTCTCATAACCCACACAGGCCACTGTCAGGATATCGCCTGCATGCAGGGTTTCAAGCGAAAACCGGCCATTGAAATCGGTGGTGGAGCCAATGGTTGTCCCTTCGAAGTACACATTCGCGAACGGAATTGGCTCTCCGCTGAGCGAATCCTTCACAAAACCACGGATTTTTGTCATCTGGGCATGCGCGCCGGGGTTACAAAGAACCAATAGCATAAACACAACGAGAACGGATAGGGTTGATTTGCGCATTTTTTTCTAACGAAAACAGCATTTACGATCTTACCGCCTTAGCGGCAATTGTTATTCTGACAGGGCCTCCCAGAATTCCAGCGCCCTGCGCGTGTGCGGTACAACAATCGTACCACCCACCAGGTTTGCTACCCCAAAAACCTCCATAATTTCTTCTGTGCTTACCCCCAGTTTGTGGCATTGCTGCAGGTGATAATAAATGCAGTCGTCACATTTGAGTACCATCGAAGCAACAAGTCCGAGCAATTCCTTCGTACGTTCATCCAGTGCTCCTGCCTGATAGGTGAGGGTATCGAGGCTGTAGATGCGTTTGATGATTTTGTTGTTGGGTGCCGCCATGATCTTTTCGTTCATGCGCTCCCGGTAGGCATTGTAGGCTTCGACCAGCTTGTTTTTCATTTGAAAGCGTATTACTCGTTAAACAATCAGATAATTCCCTCTTTAAGGATATCATGCAAATGAATCACTCCAGCATAAACGCCCTCATGCATCACCGGCAATTGGGTTATGTTGTACAGGCGCATCAGCCCGAGTGCATCAACAACCAGGCTATCGTGGTCAATGGTTTTGGGGTTCCTGGTCATGATATCTGCTGCCTTAACAGAAACAAGGCTGATATTGTTCATCAGCATGCGGCGCAGGTCACCATCGGTGATCACACCAACGAGCCGGTTGTTTTCGACGACAGCGGTGGCTCCCAGGCGCTTGGCTGAGATTTCGATAATCACCTTGCGCAGGTCGTCGGACGGAGAAACCACAGGTTTTTCATTTTTCTGAAACAAATCGCCTACGCGCAGATACAGCTGCTTGCCAAGGGCTCCCCCCGGATGAAAGCGGGCGAAATCAGCCGCCGTAAACCCGCGGTATTCGAGCAGGGCAACGGCCAGTGCATCGCCCATGATCAACTGTGCAGTGGTGCTGGTGGTCGGCGCCAGGTTGTTCGGACAGGCCTCCTTTTCAATGGTGACATCGAGTGCGAAATCAGCCATTTTTGCCAGAAACGAATCCATATTGCCCACAATGGCCACCATTTTGTTTCCCCGGTCGCGCAGCAGTGGCAACAACACCTTTATCTCTGGAGTTTCGCCACTCTTGGATAAAATAATGATGATGTCCTCCTCACGGATGATGCCCAGGTCGCCGTGAATGGCATCAGCAGCATGCAGGAATACCGCTGTCGTTCCTGTTGAGTTAAATGTGGCAACGATTTTCTGGGCAATGTTGGCGCTCTTCCCGATACCGGTGACCACAATATTGCCCTTGCATTGAAAAATCTGCTGAACAACTTCCACAAAATCATTTCCCAGCCTGTCGGCCAGTACCCTGATCTGGTCACACTCATTCCTGATTACCTGAATGCCCGTGTTGAGAATTTCTTGATTACTGTGCACGTTTCAAAAAGTTATTGGTGAAAACAATGTTGTTGCACTCGCCGGAAAGAAACGATGTTTGGTCCTATGTTTACAGGCATATTAACGAAACTATTACCCGTTTATGGTGGCAAATATATCAAAATAAGCGGTCAGTGTGCATAACCACTCCGCCCCAGGGCCTTACAAAACAGGTTTCTTAGGTTCTGTCTCAACCGATTGTATTCGCTGGCACAGCCTTTTGCCAAATCCATCATTGCAGCATGGATCAGGCTCATTTCAGATCATTTACAATGCATTAAAAAATATTTATTTCGCTATTTTCACTTTTTTTAATGAAAAATGTTAACCAACAGATAACATTAGTTATTATATTTGTGTAACTGACCGAAAAGTCAGAGATACTATTTTTAGATATTCACGTTAATGGGTAATAAAACTGTAAGTCAGTTGCACACTTCGAAATAACAGGCGGGAGGGATTAATGGCAAAAAAGGACGAGTACGGATTGCATGAGCTACTGAAAAAGATTTTTGGATTCGACCATTTTAAAGGAAATCAGGAAGCAATCATCACCAGCATTCTTGATGGCAACGATACATTTGTGGTTATGCCGACCGGTGGTGGCAAGTCATTGTGTTATCAGCTGCCGGCATTAATGAGTGAAGGCACAGCGATTGTTGTGTCCCCGCTGATTGCATTGATGAAAAATCAGGTCGATTCGATCAGAAACTTTGGCACCGAAACGGGTATCGCGCATGTGCTGAATTCATCGCTGTCAAAAGCTGAGATTACCCAGGTCAGAAGCGACCTCACTTCAGGCAAGACCAAATTGCTGTATGTGGCCCCCGAATCGCTCACCAAGGATGAAAATGTTGATTTTCTTCGCGAACTGAAGATTTCGTTCTTCGCCATCGACGAGGCGCATTGTATTTCGGAATGGGGACACGACTTCAGACCCGAATACCGCAGGCTGAGGCCCATCATCAATGCTGTTGGAAAGAACCTGCCTGTGATTGCACTCACAGCCACGGCTACAGTGAAGGTGCAACAGGACATTCAGAAGAACCTTGAAATTCCGAATGCCAGGGTATTCAAATCGTCGTTCGACAGGCCCAACCTGTATTATGAAGTTCGCCCAAAAACAAAGGATGTTGTCAAAGACGTCATCAAATACATCAAAAATAACCCCGGAAAATCGGGTATCATTTATTGCCTCAGCCGTAAAAAAGTTGAAGAAATAGCTGAAACACTTGTTGTTAACGGCATCAGAGCCTTGCCCTATCACGCCGGTCTCGACGGAGCCACACGCCGCCTCAACCAGGACAACTTCCTCATGGAAGAGGTCGAAGTGATTGTAGCTACCATTGCCTTTGGCATGGGCATCGACAAACCCGACATCCGTTTTGTGATTCACCACGACATTCCGAAAAGCATCGAAGGCTATTACCAGGAAACCGGACGCGCCGGACGCGACGACGGCGAAGGCAACTGTGTGGCTTTCTATAGCTACGACGATATTCAGAAGCTTGAGAAATTCATGAAAGACAAGCCCGTTGCCGAACAGGAAATAGCCAAGGAACTGCTCAACGAAACTGTCACCTATGCCGAATCATCAGTGTGCCGCCACAAATTGCTGCTGCACTATTTCGGTGAGTCGTCCGATATCGAAAATTGTGGCGCCTGCGACAACTGCCTGAATCCGAAAGTGAAGTTCGACGGTCAGGAAGACATTAAGCTGGTGATTGAAGCCGTGCTCGGCGTCAAGCAGCTTTTCAAAGCCAAGCACATCAGCGAGCTGCTTTCCGGAAAGAAAACCGGAGAGATCAAGGCGGCCAAGCACGATAAAAGCGACTATTTCGGTGCTGGCGAAGATGAAGATGAACGTTACTGGAATGCTGTCATTCGTCAGGCCCTGATCCAGAAACTGCTGGTGAAGGATATTGAGAATTACGGGATCCTCAAGGTAAGCCGCGAGGGGAAAGAATTTCTCAAGAAGCCCTATACCATCATGCTGGCCAAGGACCACGATTATGAAAATCCGGATGACGAGGATTTCGAAGCAGCCAAGGCTTCCGGGCCGAAAGGCAGCGGAACCGACGCCACCCTCTTCAGCATGCTGAAAGACCTGCGAAAAGCCATTTCGAAAAAGGAAAACCTTCCGCCTTTCGTTATTTTCCAGGATCCTTCGCTGGAGGATATGGCCATACAATATCCGATTAACCAGGAAGAACTGACACAGATTGTGGGTGTCGGGACTGGCAAAGCCATCAAATATGGCGAACCTTTCCTGAAAATCATCAAGCAATATGTCGAAGAAAATGAGATCATCAGGCCCAACGACATGGTTGTGAAGTCGGTGGTCAATAAATCAGGCCTCAAGGTATACATCATTCAAAACATCGACCGCAAACTTCCGCTCGAAGATATCGCCTACGCGAAAAACCTCTCGATGGAAGAACTGCTCACCGAAATTGAAAGCATTGTCGCCAGCGGTACCAAAATCGACATCAGCTACTACATCAACGACTTCGTGGATGAGTATCACCAGGAGGAGATTTATGATTATTTCCATGATGCCGAGTCCGATTCGATTGAGAATGCCCTGCTCGAACTGGGTGAGTCGGAGTTTTCGGAAGAGGAAATCAGGCTAATGCGCATCAAATTCATGTCAGAAATCGGAAACTGATGATGTCAGCACCCTTCCGTTTTCACCTAAAGCAAGCCTTCAGCGCTATCGGTTTCGTTAGCGGCATCATGCTTCTTGGCATATTGGTTTCCTGCAAACCGATAGAAAAAGACACTGTCCCAAAACCAGATATTGTGCTGAGTGAAAACCAAATGGTGAACTTAATTTACGATGCCACCCTTGCCGAATCGGGCATGAATTTCAAGCGAAGCAAAGGCCAGGACTTTTCGGCCCTGAAAGACACCCTCTATGACCTGATTCTGGCAAAACACAACATTAGCCTTGATTTGTTTGAGGAAAACCTGAGCTGGTATAACCAGCACCCTGAAAACATGGAGGTGATTTACAACAAGGTCATCGACAAGTTGCAGGCATTGAAAACAGAAGTCATGAGCGACACGGCCAAAAAAGAGCCGGCTTCCGAAAAATCCCTTAACTGATTATTTGCTGTAAGTGGCTGAACGTTGTTCGTTTTCGCCGCCAATGGTGAGCGAATATGTAAACTGCAACCTGCTGGAAGTGACGTAACTGCCATTACCCGAAACAAACCAGTTCTGGCCGATCACCTGTTGATCGATGACGATGGAACTTCCTGCTACCAATCCCTGTGCACTTGCGCCCGAACCGGCGAAATTGCGCATGATAACCATGGCTGAATTGGTCTGGCTGCGCTCAATGGTTACTTCATAATTGAGTTTCAGCGCATTGTCGGTTACACTCCAGGTGCCCAGGAACTTGGTGATGTCATCGTCGTTCCCGCCCGGAATATCAATATTGTCGTCAAGGGCACAGCCGCCTACGGTCAGCATCAATGCTGCCAGAAACATCATTATCACTGATACGCTCTTTTTCATTTGGATATGGTTTGATTTGCTGATTACTGGTTTATTTTACCGGATAAACAATTTTTGACAGTATACCCGGCCGGCATCTTCTTCAAGCTTTACAATATACATGCCAGTTTTCAGCAGTGGCTGCTTTGCATCGATGTTGATCATACCCGCTCCGGCAATGGCCGTTTCGCGATACAGTTCCTTTCCTGCAAGGTCAACGACAGAAACAGAGCAACTTGTCGTGCCGTTAAATTCTCTCTTAATGAAAAAGCTGCCATCAGAAGGGTTTGGAAAAAGCTGCAGCTCGTTACCCGAAGCCTGCAAACCCGCAATGCCCACATTGATACCCCCGGCATTTTCAACCGCCAGGGTAATGTTTTCTTCGGTGGGAGGCCAGATATACTGCTCAACCACCTGGTGATCAGGCGTGATCACGATTACCGTTGGCCACGACAACACCTGGTAAGCCTCGAACACGCCGTTACCTCCGCCTTGTGTTCCGCTTACTGTCGGGTAGGTCAGTCCGAAAATTGAATCGAACAGGCTCACTGACTCGTTGTTTTCGTTGTAGTTGATTCCGGTGAAAAAGGTGTTTGCATTGTTTTCTCCAAATTTCACAAAACAGTTCTGAAAATCAGGCGCATAAGTCTGGCACGGGCCACAGCTCGTGGTAAAGAAGTCGATCACGACAATCTTATCTTCAGCCAGTTTGTCGAACAACACAATAGTCTCACCATCGATTGTCTTTACGTGAAAATCAACCGCTTCTTCAAGCGCTGTCTGGGCAAAGAGAGCTGTCGTAAGCATCAGTAAAACCAGGGTAACAAAGTAGGTGTTTTTCATTGGGGGCAGTTTGGGATGTCGTACAGCAAAAATAGGTATTTGAATCACACAGTGAAACAAATGGGTGCGGGTTCTGTTCAACGGTCTCGCATTGGGCCCTAATTTTAAAATAAAAAGATTGTTTATCAATAGGTTAACTAATTTCAATCCCTCAGTTTCTATATATGGGGCAGGGCATGTATTCCAATTTTCGGTTCAGCAATACCGCACCAACCATCAGACAGCAGCCTGAAGGGCTCCAATATGGATATAACCAACCTGATTGCAATTCACAATATGTTTAATGACTCACTTAAACTGTGGCCCAGGCATTGCATTGTTATTCATGCGCTTCAGGGTTCCGCGATGCAAACTCCAGCTCCCCCTGCAACCCGACTTTAACCGGCAATGCAGTGTTTCAGCTTCTCTGCCAGGCGGCTGGCCCCAATCCTGAATAGTTTGTTGTTGAACCATTCATCCCCGGCTATTTCCTTCACAAGCATTGCATACAGCAGGGCGTCTATGGGTTCTGCGATACCACCTGCCGGCTTGAACCCAATACGCTTACCTGTCTTGCCATAAAATTCGGCGATGGTATCGAGCATGACCACAGCTGCCTCGGGGCTAGCTGCCGGATTCACCTTACCGGTGGAAGTTTTCAGGAAGTCAGCTCCGGCAAGGCAGGCCAGCTCAGAAGCCTTCCTGATCAGCGAAACCGATGCCAGTTCACCTGTCTCCAGTATCACCTTGAGGTGCGCATCACCGCATGCGGCTTTCACGGCCTTGATCTCCTCAAAAACAGCCTCATCGTCACCTTCAATCATTTTCCCGCGCGAAATCACCATGTCAATTTCATCGGCTCCTGCTTCAACAGCATATTTCACCTCTTCCAGCTTCAGTGCAAGGGGCAGCTGCCCCGAGGGAAAAGCACAGGCAACGGTAGCCACCCTGATGCCGCTGCCCTTCAGCAAGGATTTGGCCTGGCTGATAAAGGGAATGTATAAACACACCGCGGCAACAGCGGTTCCGGGTGAGGTGTGGCTGTAATCCAGGGCCTTTGCACACAATTCGTCAATGCGTTTTGTGTTATCGGTGCCTTCGAGGGTAGTCAGGTCAAGGCAGCTGAAGATCAGCGGCCAGGTGCTTTTTACATCAGGATGTGTCGCAATGGCCAGTTTGGCAGCTTCAATTCTCTGCCGGATGGTTTCTGTTGTTTGGGTGTAGGTTTCAAATTGCATAAACGGGCTATTTTTCTGCAAAATTAAGCAAAAACCAGGGCTGCTGTGGTGGAAACATCATATTACGAAAATGGAGCGATCCTCCAGATTCGTATATCCATCAGCTGGAATTTCCCATTCAGCAGCTATAAATTAACCTTTAAATGAAATTTTTATATCCCTGATTGTATGTTTGTTACATTGATAACATACCTACTGAAATTGGTTTGGCACAAAGATTGACACAGGAAGTTGAAACAATTAATAACATGTTCGGCCTTAAACTATCTCCATCAACTAAACAACCTAAGTATCACAAGTACTTTAAGTGTGATCGTTGCGGCTATATCACCATAGTCCGCAATTCTTACTGTCCTATTTGTACGAAAGACGGCCATTTAATTAAAATGAAGTAACCCAACCTAACACCTATAATTGCTATGGAAATAAATGAAGTTTACACAATTAAGGAAATCCAGGAGCAAGGGCTAACTGAGCGGTGCATCAAAGACATTCAGGCTAAAGTATACCTGAATGGAACCAAGGTCTACTTTTTTGAACCAATCAGCAATCAGGCATTCCGACTCTATTCCATCATCAACAAGCGATCCTTTTTCCTTTAATCCCGCATTCCCAGGAATGCAACCAAGCAGCCCGCCAATCAAAATCCCGCTACGTGCCTGTCGCGGGGTTTTTTTTTTGCCATTTGAACCCATTTTCCACGAGCTGGAATTTCCTGATCAGCGGTGAGGATCGCTTCAGTTTTCAGTTGATGCTCACTCCCAGCCCAGGATATTCCTGAAGTCGTAATGCGCCGGATTGGGAAGGTATTTTTTTGCTGCCTCATAGTCATCGGCCGTGATGTACTGAATGCCATGATCGAAGATCATCTTCACCTTTTCGCCTTCCATATCCACCAGGCGGGGCTTTACCTTTCCCTTTTCATCGGCCACATCACTCAGGTAGAGTGGTGCACAATGCCCGGCGGGGTCCGAGGTGACCATGGCTCCTGTTACGCCCTGATCGAAAAGCTGCTTCACACCATAACCCAACAAACCACAGTACATCAGGTCGAAGGCTGTCGGTTTCACGCAGCGCAACTCATAGCCCAGCTCAACAGGCCGGCTTTTGATGTCGAGCTTGATCTCCCTCAGCCGGTGTTGCAGCAGCATATTGTAAATGTGTGCCTTGCTCACATTGCCCAGTTCGGGATGGCCATGGTCGTCGTAAGTAAAATTCACGCCTGAGGATTCGATCTCCTTGTCGGTCATAAAGTGAAAAACACCTTCGCTCACGATAGCAACACCGTACCTGATACCCAACAGCCTGCGTTTCACCATGGAGGATATGATCAGCCTGGTGATGCGGTCGAAGGTCACTTCTACCTTGTTAAACATCTCTGGAATCACGATCATTGGAAAATGGCAGGCTGCCCCGATGCCGAAAGCCAGGTGTCCGGCCTCGCGGCCCATGGCCGAAACAACAAACCAGTTGCCGCTGGTGCGGGCATCTTCATAGATGGTTTGTGCAATGCGCACCCCTTCATCCTTGGCCGAATAATACCCAAAGGTGGGCGATCCTTCCGGTAGGGGCAGGTCGTTATCGATTGTCTTGGGCACATGCAGGTTCTGGATGCTGACATTGTTTTCGGCCAGGAATTTCGAAATTCTGTTTGCTGTCGAAGCGGTATCATCGCCACCAATAGTGACCAACAGCTTTACATTGTTTCTGACAAAAAACTTTGTGGTGAATTCGCTGTCCTTTGGTTTATACCTGCTCATCTGCAGCGCCGAACCACCTTGTTTCTGAATATCATCTGCAAAGGTGAAGTCAAAGTCGATCATTTCAGGGTTTTCCGAAAAGAGGCTCTTGTATCCTCCGTGAAGTCCGATCACCCGATAACCCGATTTAAGAAAAACCTTCGCTACGGTGCTGATCACCGTATTGATTCCTGGTGCAGGACCACCTCCGCACATGATGGCAATTGATTGTTGCATGCTATTTTTTTTAAGCCGCAAAGATACAATTACCCGCTGATTGTAGCACATTTTGTGCATGCGCCGCTAAGTGCTTTGATGCAAATTGTTACACTCCGTGCTGCCTTTATCCGCAATGGCTTTGGTTCAGGCGGCACGCTTTTCAGGTGTTTTCCATGTGAATGGAAATCAAGGCTTCAGGCACAGCAAAACACTCCACAACACTAAGATATTACCCAGGGGAAACCTTCCCCTCAGAAAATTGTTATATATTTGTAATCATTCTTAATAACAAATTCACTTTCACACATGACCAAACATTATTTTTTCATCCGCCTGCAAATGGCATTCGCCTTGCTGCTGATCTGTGGCAATTTGCTGGCACAGGTGGGCACCAATGTTGAAGCCCTGCAACAGATAGCCATTCAGAGCGAACAGGAATGGAAGCAAATGAAGGCAAGGGCCGAAGCCTATGCTGAAGCGCACCAACTGCCGATCAGACAAGAATTTGAAGACGGAACCATCATACAGCTCGTCGATGTTGTTGATGGCATCCCACAGTATTACACCACCCATAACCTGGGAGCAGCCATCACCACCCGCGCCAACCAATTGTGGCCAGGCGGAAGTGTTGGTGTCGACATTACCGGCGAAGGTTACGATAAGCTGGGCATCTGGGATGGCGGCGCCGTAAGGACCACCCACCAGGAGTTCACCAACCTCGGACCTACCCGTGTCACACAGGTTGACGGTGCATCATCGCAATCATCACATGCCACCCACGTTTCAGGCACGATGATCGGAGGAGGAGCAAACCCCAACGCCAAAGGTATGGCCTACAAAGGATTGCTGAAGGCATACGATTGGAACAGCGCCGAATCGGAAATGTCGCTTGCCGCACAAAACGGCATGGAAATTTCGAACCATTCATGGGGCTACATCCGTGGATGGAACTACAACGGCAACACATGGGTGTGGCAGGGAAATGCCAACATCTCCCCTGACGAAGACTACCAGTTTGGCTTTTACAACAACAGCGCCAGGGCCTGGGACGCCATCGCCAACAGCGCTCCCTACTTCCTGATGGTTGTTTCGGCCGGTAACGACCGTGGCGAAGGCCCTTCCAATGCCGGACAGGGCGGCAATGCCGAGAAAGACGGTGGCCTGGATGGTTACGATTGTGTAGCCGACTGGTCAGCCTCGAAAAACACCCTTACCATTGGCAATGTGCACGAAGTGCTCAACTATACCGGCCCATCGTCAGTGATCATGAACTCATCCAGCGGATGGGGTCCTACCGACGACGGCCGCATCAAACCTGATGTGGTGGCCAAAGGAACCGACACCTATTCCTCAATTGCAAACAGCAACACTTCCTATGCCTATTACACCGGCACCAGCATGTCGTCGCCGAACACAGCCGGAACACTGGCGTTGCTGCAGCAACTCTATCAGCAAACCCATAACGGCAACAGGATGCGCGCATCCACGCTCAAAGGCCTTACCATCCATACTGCCGACGAAGCCGGACCAAATCCCGGTCCCGACTATATGTTCGGCTGGGGACTCGTGAATGCCGAACGGGCAGCCAACATCATCCTCGAAGACGATGTACAGCAAAACGCCATCGATGAACTCACACTTACCAGCGGAGGCAGCTACACACGCGATGTGACCATCTCGGGCGGAAATCCATTCTGGGTTACCTTGTCATGGACTGACCCCCAGGGGGTTATCCCACCTCCAAGCCTTAATCCGCGGACTCCGGCAATCAAAAACGACCTCGACCTCCGCATTACCGACAGCGAAGGAAATACCTACTACCCCTACCGCCTCGACCCGGACAACCCGGGCGCCATGGCCACAAACCTCACCAAGAACTATGTGGATAATGTGGAAAAAATCTATATCGACAATCCGCAACAAGGCACTTATACCATCACCGTTGACCATGAGGGAAACCTCACCGGAAGTTCACAGGTTTTCTCGCTGATTATCAGTGGTATTGACGAATACACCGGTGTTCCGCAATGCTCCGAAGCCCTTGTGTCGCCTGTCGATCAGGAAACGGATATCTTACTGAACCAGGAAATCAGCTGGATGCCTGCTCCTTTTGCCACAAGCTATGATGTGTATTTTGGCACCGATGGCGAAGGCACCGCAACCCCAACGAATGTGTACAATGGCGAAAATTTCGCTGAAAACGGCTTCGTGTTCCATATGCAACCACTGACAACCTATTACCTCAAGGTGATTCCGCGCAACAATATTGGCACCAACGACGACTGCAACACCATCTGGTCGTTCACAACCATGCCGGCCATCAGCAGCTTCCCTTACCTCACCGATGTGGAGGATGTGACTGTGCCCGAACTGCCATTCCACTGGCAGTCACTTAATTATTCTGACCTCAAATGGGCATCAACAAACCTGATCGGTGCCAGTGGCTCCAAGTCGGTGAGCTGCTACAGCAACAACGGCCAGAACAAAGCCTTCAACAACTGGCTTGTTTCGCCGCCCATCGCCGTAGAGGCCGGGAAAGAGTATTTTGTGACCTTTAAGTACCGCAGTTTCCTGCCAAACACACCCGAAAAACTCAGCCTTAGCTGGGGTGTTGCTGCTGATTCGCTCATCATGACCAATGTGGTGTTCGAAAACCTCAGCTTCAACGACCCAAGCTGGCTTAATGGTGAAGCCCTCGTGATCCCTGAGGCTGACGGACATATTTTCCTCGGATGGCATGCCAGCAACAACAATGGCCTGGGTGTTTTCGTCGATGATATGAAGGTGGAAGACTGGGGAGCCGTAGGCACCGACGAGCACAACACTGCTGAGCGCCTGATGTACGTGAGCAACAATGTGCTGCATATTGACTGCTCCGATGCAAAAACCACCAGCAACATCCAGCTGTTGAATGCTGCCGGACAGACGGTATTCTCCGCCAGCATCGCGCCAGGTAAGCAGCTAAGGCAAAAGATTGACCTTCCATCGGGCGTGTATGTCGCCCGCCTCAGCTCAGCCAACAGCCAGGTGCAGCAGAAAATCTTGTTCTCAGGCAACTAGCCTCTGCACCTCCGGTGAACCGGAGACAAACCACAAAAGCCCTGTCAGTCAATGCCTGACAGGGCTTTTTTATGCTAAGCAATAATCCTTATTGATCTGATGGCTGTTTGCGCATGACCAGCTGGGTGGTGATGCGGCTGCGCTGTTCGAGCAACACCTCCTGTCCCTGGCTCAGCTCATCGATCAGCGCCTGGCTGTAGTGCCTGAGGGTGAGCAGCGAAAGGCCGGTGTTGTACCTGAGCTTAAACTTCTCCTGCACTGCCCTGAGCAGCAGCGCCAGCTTTTCATCGTTCCTGTCGACACAGAGCGACAGGCTGATGGCCGAAGTCTGCATCACATTCACCGAAATATGCAAGGCATCGAGGATGCCAAACAGCACATGCAGGTTGGCCTCATTCATAAAGGAGAAGTCGCGCGGGCTGATGCTGATGAGCACCTGCTCGTCTTTCACGATGATGGAAGGAATCAGCGGGTCAAAATCTGGTTCGGCGGTGATGAGTGTGGGTGCCGACTCAGGCTGCAGAAACGATTGCACCTTTAGTACAATATTCTTATTTTGAAGGGGTTTGATGGTTTTCGGATGAATGACTGTAGCCCCATAATACGCCAGTTCGATGGCTTCGGTATAGGATATCTGAACGAGCTTCACAGCCCTGGCGAAGCGCTTGGGGTCGGCATTGAGCAAGCCCGGAACATCTTTCCAGATGACCACTTCGGAGGCGTTGAGGCAGTAGGCAAAAATGGCTGCGGTAAAGTCGGAACCCTCGCGGCCGAGGCTTGTCGTGTGCCCGTTGTCCGACCGTCCGATGAAACCCTGTGTGAGGATGATGCCCTTGCGGTATGTCTCGCTTTCGAGGAGGGAACAGGCCGAGGCCGTCTTTTCCCAGTCGACATTGGCGGCCCGGTAGTGCGCATCGGTGTGGATGAACTCCCGCGCATCAATCAGCGTGACAGCCATCCCATGCTGCTGCAGAAAATGGTGCACAATACAGGATGAAATCAACTCGCCATAAGGCACAATGGTGTCATAATGCGCATCATAATCACCATCAATGAGCACGGCCAACGCCTGTTTCAACCCAGCAAACAGGCTGTTCAGCCCGCTGTAAACACGGTGTTGGGGATCGGGGAACAATTCGCTGACGGTCTGCATATGAAATGCCTGGAGGCGGTCGAATGCTTCATCTGTGGATGCCTTATCCAAGGCCAGCGACAACAGCCTTTCGAGGGCGTTGGTGGTTTTTCCCATGGCTGACACAACGACAAGCAATGGCCTGTCGGTAGTCTTCCCGAGTATCCTGGCCATATTCCGCACACCTGTGGCATCTTTCACCGATGCACCACCAAACTTAAATACCTTCATCGCTCCTGTTAAATTTCATCATTGAATCAGGTCCATGCACTGCAGCACCGGTATCACCGGCCGGCGCAGCGTAAACTGTTGCTGGTTCAGGCAGCTAAATTAACATCTTTTAGGCAGAAAAAGCATACATTTGCCTTGCAAGAAAAACCCAACCTAACACAAGCTATCATACCATGAAAACACTCGTCGAATTTATCTGGGAACAACAGGAAAACGTCGGGTCAGCAACAGGCGAATTCAGCCGCCTGCTGAACGACATCGGCATAGCCGCAAAAATAGTGAACCGCGATGTGAACAGGGCCGGACTGGCCGGCATCCTGGGCTACGAAGGCAGCACCAATGTGCAGGGCGAGAGCCAGAAAAAACTCGATGTGCTGGCCAACAATGAGTTCATCAAGGCCTTGCGCAATGGCAAGCAGTGCGCTGCCATCGTATCTGAAGAAAACGAAGAGGTGGTTGTGTTTGAGGACCATATCACTGAACATGCAAAGTATATTGTTGCCCTCGATCCGCTCGACGGCTCTTCGAACATCGAGGTGAATGTGAGCATTGGCACCATCTTTGCCATTTATCGCCGCAAATCGATCGGAAAGAAGATCAATATGGACGACATCCTGCAGGCAGGCACCGAACTTGTTTGCGGAGGATATATCATCTATGGCTCATCGACGATGCTTGTGTACACAACAGGCAACGGGGTGAACGGCTTCACCTACGACCCTACTGTTGGCTTGTTCATCCTTTCGCATCCCAAAATGACCATTGGCGATGTCGGCGGCATCTATTCCATCAACGAAGCCAACTACATTTATTTCCCCGAAGGCGTAAAACGCTACATCAAGTATTGCCAGGAAGATGATCCGGCATCGGGAAGGCCTTACACCACCCGCTATATCGGTTCACTGGTGTCGGATTTCCACCGCAACCTGCTTCGCGGAGGCATCTACATCTATCCGGGCACACGCAAAAACCCACAGGGGAAGCTGCGGCTGATGTACGAATGTGTTCCGGTGGCTTTTCTGGCCGAACAGGCCGGAGGCAAGGCTTCCGACGGCTTCAGGCGTATACTCGACCTGCATCCCGAGCACATCCATCAGCGGTCGCCCTTGTTTATCGGATCGAAATCAATGGTAGAAAAAGCCGAAGCCCTGATGCGCGAATTCAGTCCTGAATTTACTGACCTGAAAGACTGATCACCACCAGCCAAAGCCAAATACGAGGCGCAGGTAAATCAGTCCGCCGGGACCCGTAACAAACCATTTGTCGGCCGGCTGGTCTTTGCCCAGGCTGTTGAGGCGGTAAAGTCCCGGATGGTCCACATTGTCGAGCATGATCTCATGCGCGGTATTCCTGTTGAGGTATTGGAAACCACCTGACAGCTCCATCATAAAATTGTACGACAGCAGCCACTGCCGGCCCAGGCCAATGCCATACCCGAAAGCAGAGAAACTCTCGTCAGTCGAATAGCTGTAATAGTCGCCACCCGGAACATATTGCCTGTACGACAAGGGGCCGCTAAAACTGCCTGCGCTAAGCTGCAGGTGCACAAACAGGCTCTCCGGTGCGGTGAACTGTCCGGTATAGAAACGCATGAACGGGCTGACGCTGAAACCGGTATAATCCATGAAATAACCATCGGCATAGGCGCCAACGGAAAACCTCCGCTGTATCATATGTTCGAACTTAAGCCCGGCACGGCCAAGCGGTAAGCCGGCCACATCGGCCATAAACAGTTGGCGTTGCGAATAAACAGGAAAAGCAGCAAGCAGGCTTCCCACGAACAAAACTATCAATACAGTGCGTTTCATGCGGATAAACTAATATGTTTCGCCTGTAAAGTTAGCTATTTCGCAACAACCTGCCAGCAGCAGCCAATTTATTTGAAAAAAAAGCAAGGCGACAACAAAAAAACGGCTGACTAAACCCGAAGGTTCAACCAGCCGTTGGTGTTAAAAGTGATTTGTGTTATTTCAAAAGCAAGCCTATTTTGAGGCCGGCTGAAAATGAAATCGGGAATGATTGGTCGGCAATGGCATATCCGTAATAATAGCCACCACCATATTCATCGGTTCCGAAACCATAACCAAGGCCCCAGTACATATCGACCAGGAAAGCATTGTCGAAGACCCATTGCTTGCCAATGACCAGCTGGGCTGTTCCGGAAAAGACCGATTCACGCTGCCTGTCGAAATGACTACCGATCCAGTTGCCGTTGTTGTCAAATTCATCGTAATAACGCTCGGTGTTTCGGCCAAAGAAACCAAAGGCAATTTCGGGCTTCACATAACTGCCCTTGAGGATGTGTGCGTAGCGCATGCCCCTCAGGTAGAAGTCAGGATCCTTGATGAACTTCATGCCGAACTTGGCAAAAACGCCACCCGCATTGTTGTCGTTCGGATCAAGGCCCAGGCCGATGATCCCCAGCGAAGTTTCGAGGCTGCGACCCGGTTTGAGGCTGTGCTCAAAGGAAAAGGTGGTGTTTCCGGTGAGTGGCGACATGAAATCAACCTTCATGGCGTTTTTCTTGTTCTCCGTGTAATGTTCCGGATTTGTCATCGCCTTCTCGAAAGTCATCTCCTTGCCCCCTTCGAATATCACCTTTTTGATGTCGTCCTTTTCGATGGAGAAAAACAGGTCGGCCGGAAAGTCGGGCAGGATGTATTTGACCTCATCCAGTCCAATCTCCCTGATCTTGCATTTGATGATTTCGTCGTTACGTTTCAGAATCATATCCTGAGCATCAGCAAGATAGGTTAAGCCAACGAGGGCGATCAGGGTGAATAACAGCTTTTGTAGGTTCATATTGAATGGTTTATTGCTAAGTGGGTTTTGCAAAAAATCAGGTGATTGCTGCAAAAGTAACGAATTCCATGATTGTCTTTTCTGCCTGTTTAGTTTATTCCAAGACGAGGGCCTGCTAAAAATGGTTGCAGGCCATCCTGAAAATTGTGAGCAGCAATCCTGCCCGCGGTTCCATACAAGGCGCGGCCTGGCGGCTTAGCGCGCGCTGACTTCGGCTTTCCTCACCGATTTAAGGTGGGCATTGGGATGCAGCCTGCCTTTGCGAAGCGCTTTCTGCACCTCCGCAGGCAATGCGATGACCTCGCGGCATCCGGCAGAACAGCAGCCATGGAAGGTTTCGGCACAGCTTTCGCAGCGGATGAAGAGCAGGTGACAGGCGTCGTTGGCGCAGTTGGCGTGGGTGTCGGCGGGCTTGCCGCATTGGTGGCAGCGGGCGATGACCTCATCGGTGATGCGCTCGCCCATGCGGTCGTCAAACACAAAGTTCTTTCCCCTGAAACGCGACGGGAGTCCTGTCGACCGGAGCTGCTGCGCGTAGTTGATCACCCCGCCCTTAAGCTGGTACACATTTTCGAAACCCTTGTGCCTGAGGTAAGCCGAGAACTTCTCGCAGCGGATGCCACCGGTGCAGTATAACAACACATTGTTGGGACGCCGCTCAGCAAGCATATCGACGATCACCGGGATGGAGGACTTGTAGGTGTCTACCTCAGGCAACACAGCCCCCTCGAAATGACCCACCTCGTGCTCGTAATGGTTGCGCAGGTCCACCACCACGGTGCCGGGCGCAGCAAGCTTTTCGTTGAAAGCAGCCGCATCAAGGTGTTCGCCGGTAGCGTAAATGTCGAAGCTGGTATTGTCGAGCCCGTCGGAAAGCACCTTGTGTTTGACCTGCACCTTCAGCTTGTAGAACGAAAGCCCGTCATCTTCCACGGCCCTGTTGAGCAAGACCCCCTGCATCAGCGGATGCGCCGCAATGTATTCCGCCATCGCCTCGTAATGGTGTTCCGGCACACTCAGCTGGGCGTTGATGCCTTCGCCGGCCACATAGATCCGCCCGAAAATATCCCATGCGGAAAAAGCGATGTAGAGCGCATCGCGAAAGGCCTGCGGATCGCCGACCTGAACAAATTTGTAAAACGAAAGCGTGATCCGCCTGAAGTCTTCCTGCTTCAGCCGCTGCTTCAACAATGCTTTATCAGTGGTGTTATGTAGAATCATTCCAAATAGTTGAGCCAGCAAAAATAGAAAAAAGATCGCAGGGGAAACCATATCCTGAAATCAAGTGGTTTTCTTTCAGGCTTTCCCGTTATCCCCGGCGCTTAATACGGCTTGCTTTGCTGCGTAACCCATGCAAATATTCCGTAGCTTTGCTGACCAAATATTTCCGGTGTTTTGACGAAAGTTTCCATCAAGGATTTTTACCGCAACAGTCCCGCCATCGCTGCCTTTATGCAGCAAAAGGAAGGGAAGCTGCACCATATTTTCAACGGGCTCACCGGCTCGGCCAAAGCCGCTGTTGCCGCCGCGGTGACGGAGCTGCGCCACGGCCAGCACCTGGTGGTATGCACCGACAAGGAGGCCGCCGCTTATGCCTACAACGACCTCGAGAACCTCTTTGGCGAACGCGGCCAGGACTACAACAAAAAGATGGTGCTGTTTTATCCCACTTCGTACAAGCGGCCCTACGAACCCGAGAAACCCGACAACACCTATATCCTTTCGCGCACCGAGGTGCTGGGCCGCGTCACCGTGAGCGACCGCCGCACCATCATCGTCACCTATCCCGAAGCGCTGTGCGAGAAGGTGGTCACCCGCCGCTACCTTTCGCGCAACACCCTGCGGCTGAAAGCCGGCGAAAAGGTCTCGTTCGACTTTGTGACCGACCTGCTGAACGAATACGACTTCGAACGGGTCGATTTTGTGGTTGAACCCGGACAGTTTTCCGTCAGGGGCGGCATCCTCGACGTGTTCTCCTTCTCGAACGACCACCCCTACCGCCTCGAGTTTTTCGGCGACGAGGTGGAAAGCATCCGCAGCTTCGACCCCACCACACAGCTTTCGCTGCAGCCCATGAACAACATCACCCTGCTGCCCAATGTGCAGAGCAGGATGATCCTCGACGACAGGGAGACCATCATCGCCTACCTGCCATCGAAGACCATCGTATGGATCGACGAAGCCGACCAGCTTGCGTTCCGCGTGGATGCCGAATATGAAAAAGCCATTCAGGCCTTCGAAAAGCTGGGCATCGACAATGCGTCACAGAAACCAGGCCTGCTGTTCAGCAAGGGAGAAGTGTTGCTGCAGCAGCTCGAAGCCATGGAGACCATCGAGTTTGGCCCGGCATCGACCCTGGCTAAGGGCGAAGGCTTTGCCTTCCATACCAGCCCGCAGCCGGTCTTCAACAAGAACTTCGCCCTGCTGATCGATGAGCTCCTCCGCAGGAAAAAAGAACAATACCGCATCTTTCTGCTTTCTGACAACGCCAAACAGATCGAACGGCTCTACGCCATCTTCGACGACCTGCAGGCCGAACAGCCCGAAGACAGCCGGGCCGGCTTCGAACCGGTATACCACAGCCTGCAGACTGGCTTCATCGACAACGACCTGAAAATCTGCTGCTATACCGACCACCAGGTCTTCGAACGCTACCATAAGTTCCACCTGCGCGAGAGCTTCGCCAGCAAGGAGGCGCTCACCATCAAGGAGTTGTACGACCTGAAACCCGGCGACTTCGTCTCGCATATCGACCACGGCATCGGCCGCTTCGCCGGCCTCGAAATCGTCGATAACAACGGCCGCAAACAGGAAGCCGTCAGGCTGATGTATAAAAACGACGACATCCTGTATGTGAGCATCCATTCGCTGCACCGCATCGTGAAATATACCGGGCGCGACGGTGCCGAGCCAAGCCTGAGCAAGCTGGGATCGAACGCGTGGAACAAGCTGAAAAACAAGACCAAAGACAAGGTCAAGGACATTGCCCGCGACCTGATCAGGCTCTATGCCGAACGGAAAGCCAGCAAAGGCTATGCCTTCATGCCCGATTCCTACCTGCAGAACGAGCTCGAAGCCTCTTTCATCTACGAAGATACGCCCGACCAGATCAGGGCCACCATCGACGTGAAAGCCGATATGGAGTCGGAAGCCCCCATGGACAGGCTGGTGTGTGGCGATGTGGGCTTCGGCAAGACGGAGATCGCCATCCGTGCAGCCTTCAAGGCCGTGGCCGACTCAAAGCAGGTGGCGGTGCTGGTGCCTACCACCATCCTGGCCCTGCAGCATTACAAAACCTTCTCCGACAGGCTCGGGGAGCTGCCGGCGACAGTGGATTACATCAACCGCTTCAAGAGTGCCAAAGAACAGAAAGAAACCCTCGACAGGCTGGAGCAGGGCAAGACCGACATCCTCATCGGCACCCACCGCCTCATCAGCAAGGATGTGGTATTCAAGGACCTGGGCCTGCTGATCATCGACGAGGAGCAGAAGTTCGGGGTGTCGGCAAAGGAGAAGCTGAAGCTCATCAAGACCAATGTGGACACCCTCACCCTCACGGCCACGCCCATCCCGCGGACGCTGCAGTTTTCGATGATGGGCGCACGCGACCTGAGCATCATCAACACCCCGCCCCCAAACCGCTATCCGGTACAGACTGAGATACGCAGCTTCGGCGAGGAGATCATCCGCGAAGCCATACAGTACGAGGTGTCGCGCGGCGGACAGGTGTTTTTCATCCACAACAGGGTGCAGAATATCATGGATGTGCACGATATGCTGCAGAAGTTTGTGAAGGGGGTGCGCATAGGCGTGGCCCACGGCCAGATGGAAGGCCACAAACTCGAGAAGATCATGCTCGACTTCATCGACGGCTATTACGATGTGCTGCTGTCGACGACAATTGTTGAGTCGGGGCTCGACATCCCCAACGCCAACACCATCATCATCAACGATGCCCAGAATTTCGGCCTGAGCGATATGCACCAGCTGCGCGGCCGTGTGGGCCGCTCGAACAAAAAGGCTTTCTGCTACCTGCTGGCCCCTCCGCTGGCATCGCTCAGCAGCGAAGCCCAGAAACGCCTGAAGGCCCTGCAGGAGTTTGCCGACCTGGGCAGCGGCTTCAACATCTCGATGCGCGACCTCGACATCCGCGGGGCAGGCAACCTGCTTGGGGCCGAACAAAGCGGCTTCATCAGCGAGATAGGCTTCGAGATGTTCCACAAGATCCTCGACGAAGCCATCGAAGAGCTCAAGGAAACGGAATTCAAAGAGGTGTTCCGTGAGCTGAAACCCAGGCCCTTCGTGAGCGACTGCGTGGTGGAGTCGGATATGGAGATCCTGCTCCCGATCGAATACATCGATGCATCTACCGAGCGCATCAGCCTCTATTCGGAGCTCGATAACCTGGCGAATGAAGAACAGCTGCTGGCCTTTACCGACAGGCTCATCGACCGTTTCGGGCCGTTGCCACGCCAGGCCGTTGACCTGCTGAACACCCTGCGCCTGCGCTGGGTGGCCCGTGAGCTGGGCTTCGAAAAGGTGATCCTGCGCAACAAAACCCTGATCGCCTATTTCGTGAGCGACCCCGCCTCGGGATTTTTCCAGACCGACCGCTTCATGGGCATACTGAAATACCTGCAGGCCAACCCCAAAAAAGGCCGGCTCAAGGAAGCCAACAACAAGCTGATGCTGTATGTTGCAGCCGTGCCCACCGTAAATGCCGCCCTCTTCGCCCTCAAAGACCTCGGGGAGTTTCAGGGCTAGGAACTTGCCGCTTGCCTGCCCGCACCGGGCCTCCACGATCCTGCCTTTTTTTGTCAGAAAAAAAACCCTGAAATTATTTGTTCATTTTGTCAACCCAATTACAGAAATAATCCCTAACTTTCGGACTGAAAAACAAATGCGAAGCCTTCAGGCTGATTTTCAATATGTTGTTGACGGCAATCCTTGCGTGGGCGCAGGATAATGTTGCAGAAGGAGTCGTTTGGTAAATGCTTGTAAACGATTGCCAATGAATAGAGTTGCGTATATACACTCGTTATGCAACAAATTAATAATAACAAATAAGTACAATATTATGGCACTTTTAACAGACACTGACATTAAGAAAATCGTAGTTACTGACAGAAAAACAAAACATGGAAATGACAAACTATTGATTAGTCCGTACGATGAAAAATGTTTAACTCCGGTGGGTTATGATTTACGAATCGGAAGTGATTATGCTTCTCGAAAGTTCGGAAAGTATGACACATTGAAAGAAAACGAAGAAATTAATATCAGAAGCGGAGATACAATTTTAGTTAAAACCTTAGAAAGAATCGAAATGCCTGAAAACCTATCAATTTCAGGACTTATTAGTTCTAAGGTTTCAATTGTAACTAAAGGACTAACTCACATATCAACAACAGTTGACCCAGACTGGAAAGGAAATTTATTAATTACAATTTCAAATGTTTCTAATGAGACAGTAACTCTAAAATATGGCCAAGCATTTTGCACAGCAGTTTTCCTTGAAAATAAAAGTTTGCCAACTGTTTTAAGTAATCACGATGATTCTAGAAATGATTTATTTTTTAAGGACTGGACAAAAGTGAATAAAAAGGCTAGAAGAGTATACAATCGGAAATTTGCTTTAATATTGTTATTAATACCTTTATCAACATACCTAGGTTGGTTACTTTTTGGTAATGCAGAAGGCATGTCAGGCTTCGTGGCTGCTGGTGCAGCATTATCACTGTATTTGAAAGATAGAATATGAAATTCGTTGCATAACAAAGGCTAAAATCAAGCGGGCGGATAGTGCTGATATGAAGGGCATTGCAACTAATAAACATTATCGTAAGTTGACAGTGAAGTGCTCCGAAATGCCCGCCAGCTTTTAGCCTCAGCCGTCAGACTGTCTAAAAACCCATTCATCTGTACAGAAATAAATCATATGATTTTCGGTAAGAATTGCATGTATAAATTCAATAATAATTCGTAAATTTAATGCGTAAACAACGCATTCAATGAAATACCAGCAAGGACACAACAGGGAGCAGCTGCACATCTTTCCGGTGAGTATGGAATCTGCCATCGGTGCCGATAATGAGGTTCGGATGATT
>Ga0208371_1000046_pt1 | contig 102065 bp, 96 predicted proteins | sample SubbioCR12Aug_1A_FD_184827 | JGI IMG/M metagenome (GOLD analysis project Ga0208371, IMG submission 184827) | Serpentinite rock and fluid subsurface biosphere microbial communities from McLaughlin Reserve, California, USA - CR12Aug_1A (SPAdes) | ecosystem: Environmental > Terrestrial > Deep... | reverse complement strand
CGGCCTTTTTTCATTATGTATTACACTTACATTATTTTCTCGATCACAAAAAAGCTGTATTACAAAGGAATAAGCAGCGACCTGGAGAAGCGTCTTGCAGAACACAACGCTGACAAGAGCCGGTATATCAACTTCCAATTGATGCCAAAAAACTGTTAATAAAGGGCAACTCCAAACCCATTCAACCTAAGATAATGGTTGAACAGACTCTTTACTATATGTTTGTTGTTAACCTGGTAAATTGTTATTTTCCGGCTTTCTTTTCCAATTCATCAAGACGGTCATTGGCTGAATGCACCATTAATGTAACACGCACGAAAGGACCAGCGAGCAAGAACAACCCAATAGAAGTAAGCAGCCCTAGCAAGTTGAAACTCATGATATTCATCACAATACCGACAATCCCAACCAATGCTGCAACGATGCCACCGGGAACCCCCAGCGGGCACCTCAATTTTTTCTTTTCTTCCATTTTTCTTTGATTTTTAAGAATTAGAATTTCTCCAGTATATCAATTAATTGCGCCTTTTCAGGCACACTTTTAAAGACAATCTGATTGTCGATGAGTAAGGCAGGTACGGCATAAATGCCCAGTTTCATCGTTTTTATCATCCCCCGGGGAGAGTTAGCAAGGCTCATTCTCAGGATAAACTTATTGCCAAACTGTGGTAGCACATCCTTAAGCAGTTGTTTAAATACACGGCAATTCGGACAACTAAGGGTATAATACATTTCAATAACGATCGGTTCTTTTTCTTCCATGGGCAAGGGTTAAAATGTCAACATAAGGCATAATCACGCATCACTTGATTGGCATTTTTCATGTGCAATAATAGTCATTTTTGTGCAGAAATGAAGCCAAATGAAATGCGAATGTCCGGCAATGTTTCAGGTCAAACACTTTCGTGGTTTTCCTAATTTTCTTATTACAATACTGCTTATCGGGGTGGTTATTTTACTTCATAAAGTGCTTCACGCAACGGTTTTAATCGTGTGTCACTGATGTAATCATCATAGTCCATCAGCTTGTCGATCATGCCATTGGGTCCGATTTCAATGATGCGGTTACACACAGTTTGAATAAACTCATGGTCATGCGACGACAGCAATATGTTTCCTTTGAATTTGATCAGGGTATTATTAAATGCCTGAATCGACTCAAGGTCAAGGTGATTTGTGGGTGTATCGAGCATCATCACATTGGCATTTCGGGTCATCATACGGGCAATCATGCACCGAACCTTCTCACCTCCTGAAAGCACATTTGCTTTTTTGTAAATTTCTTCACCAGAAAAGAGCATTTTGCCCAGAAAACCGCGCAAATATACCTCAGTTGTGTCGTCAGAAAATTGTGCAAGCCAGTCAGATAAGGTAATATCTGCCTGAAACAAATGATCGTATTCGGCTGGCAAATAGGCTTTTAATATGGTTTGTCCCCAGATGAAACTACCACTGTCAGGCTGGTCGTGTCCTTTCAAAATCTCAAACAGGCTGGTCATGGCCCTGGTGTCGCGCGACAGAAAAACAATTTTATCATCTTTCTGCATCGAAAAACTCAATTTACTGAAAAGCATATTCCCACCAACAGACTTACTCAGGTTCTCAACTTCAAGGATGCTATTACCTGGTTCGCGTTCAGGAGTGAAGATGATGCCGGGATATTTGCGAGTGGAAGGCCTGATTTCCTCAATATTTAGTTTCTCAATCATCTTTTTCCGGCTGGTTGTCTGGCGCGATTTGGATGCATTTGCACTAAAACGTGCAATAAACTCCAGCAATTCCTTTTTGCGTTCTTCGGCCTTTTTATTCTGATTAAGTAGTTGTCTCAGTGCAAGTTGGCTCGATTCATACCAGAAAGTATAGTTACCTGAGAACAACTGTACCCGGCTGAAGTCAATATCGACAATATGCGTGCATATGGAATCCAGGAAGTGCCTGTCATGGGACACAACAAGTACGGTGTTGTCGAATTCGGAAAGGTAATTTTCGAGCCAGTTGACTGACTCAAGATCAAGGTCGTTGGTAGGCTCATCAAGCAATAGATTTTCAGGTTTACCAAACAAGGCCTGGGCAAGCAGTACCTTTACTTTTTCCTTGCCGCTAAGCTCCTCCATGAGCTTATTGTGCAGTGGTTCTTTCACTCCCAGGCCACTCAACAAACTGGCTGCATCACTTTCGGCATTCCAGCCGTTCATCTCAGCAAACAACCCTTCGAGTTCTGATGCCTTATGGCCGTCTGCATCAGTGAAGTCTGTTTTTGCATACAGGATTTCACGCTCACTCATCACTGTCCACAGTTTTTCGTGCCCCATCAGCACTGTTGTGAGTACCGTGCAATGATTAAATTCGGAGTGATTCTGCCGAAGCACCGATAGCCGCTCTCCTGAACCCAGGGTCACACTGCCGCGGGTGCTTTCAACATCTCCGGAGAGGATCTTCAGAAAGGTTGATTTTCCGGCACCGTTGGCACCGATAATGCCATAACAGTTGCCAGCCATGAACTTCATATGCACGTCCTGAAATAAAATACGTTTCCCGAATTGTATGGCCAGGTTCGAAACGGTAATCATCTGGTGTTGTGTTTAATTTAGAAACTTAGGTCAAAGTGACCAAAAAGGGGTGCAAAGGTAAGTTTAATATGTTAGGTTTCACCAGCTAATTCGTAACAAGCATAAAATGAGTAATATGTACGTCATTTTATTGAATTTGAATACGAATTTGTTGCATTTTATCTGGAATGGTGATGAAAATTAGGTTTGACATTTAACCCAACACTACATTTTATGCAGTTCGCATTTTAATAAACTTTAACCACCGGTAACAGACGCCTGAATGTACTAGCGAAAAGAGCTTTCTTATTTGTGCGAGGCAATTCTTTTCGCAGAAGCCTGCTCGTGGCATGCAGGCATATGCTAATTTGTATACTTTTGTGGCCAATTATTCTCTAACCAACACACCTTTATGAAACCCAGTTTACTATTGTTAAGCTTGATATTGTTGAGTATGTATGGATTACAGGCTCAGGAAATTGCAGCTCCGACCAAAGCAACAGAATACGGCGTCATTGCGGCACCAACACTGGTTCCCAGTATTGCTCAGCAAATAAAAGACGGCACCTTCGTTGGTGTTGATCCAAACCAGGAAGTGCGTCCCGGCCCGCCTAAGCGCCGTGGAGCAAATAAAACAGTTCCTGGCAAAGGACTTCCAGTGGGAAACGATGCACTTGTTCAGCATCCTGATGATTTTATGCGTTTCCCCGGAAAAGCACCCAGTCTGGTGTTCAATGCCAATGTTTCGCAGTACACGCCTTCAGATCCAACAGGTGCAGTAGGTCCGAATCATTTTGTGGGTGCATGGAATATTGGCTTCCGTATCTTCGACAAACAGGGAAATCCACTCACACCAGCAGCTTCACTTTCAACACTTTTCCCAGGCAATGCCATTGGCGACCCCATTGTGTTGTACGATGCTGCTGCCGACAGATTTGTTATTACTGAGTTTGACGACAGTCCGAACGGATTCAATGTAGCTGTTTGCCAGGGTTCTGACCCCGTGAACGATGGTTGGTACATTTATACCACCGGATTTGGAACAGGAAGCTTTCCTGATTACACCAAGTTTTCAGTTTGGTCTGATGGCTATTATGTAACAGCCAATATCAGCCAGTCAAACAGGATTTTTGTTGTTCAGCGCGACCAGATGCTTCTGGGAAATCCATCACAATTTGTGGGCTTGCCACTTCCGGGTATCAGCACTTCAGGATTTTACAGCCCACAGGTGTTTCATGTAACCGACGACAACCTGCCAGCATCCGGCAACGCTTCGGTGGTTTATCTGCAGGACGATGCCTGGAGCGGAGTGACCACTGATCACCTGAAAATATGGACCATCAATGTCGACTGGACCAATACAGCTAACTCAACCATTTCAGCTGCACAGCAAGTAATAACCACTCCTTTTATCTCTGTTTTCGACGGGGGATCCTTCTCAAACCGACCACAGCCTTCAGGACCGGATCAGGATGTGCTTCAGGCTACCATCATGAACCAGTCGCAATACCGCAAATTCAGCGACCACAATTCAGTCCTCGTGAATTTTGTTGTTGACACCGATGGATCCTCAGGTGAACTGGCCGGAATCCGTTGGTTTGAGTTGCGTCAGCCAACCGACGGCGAGCCTTGGGAAATTTATCAGGAAGGAACGTATACCTCGCCTAACAATGGCAAGGACGCCTTTTCGGGCAGCATGGCCATGGACGCCCAGGGAAATATCGGTATGGGATATACGACAGTGAGTACCCAGGAAAAAATAGCAATTTACTATACGGGAAGGTATGCCAATGATCCGCTTGGATTGATGACCATCGATGAAACCCTGATTGCTCAGAGCACTACCAACAACCCCTCGAACCGCCTGGCCGACTATGTTCACCTCACGGTTGATCCATCGAACGACAAGACCTTCTGGCACATTGCAGAATTTTTCGTGAGCAACAACAGAACCGACGTTGTTGGCGTGTTTCAGATTGCTCCGGACCTGACCAGTGATGTGGGCGTGGTGAGCATTGATGCACCGGTTGATGGCTCCCTTAATAGCACTGAACTGGTGACCATTACTGTATTTAACTTTGGACAGACAGAGCAGAGCGATATTCCGGTCAGCTATCAGGTTGATAATGGTACCGTTGTTAATGAAGTTGTTCCGGGACCGATTCCTTCAGCCAGTTCGGTGCAATATACATTTACAGCTACAGCCGACCTTGGAATTGAAGGACAGGTGTATACCATCACAGCTGCTACCAGCCTCGATGGAGACGAGTGGCTACAAAACGATACTACTGTTAAACAGGTAACCAATTTATTCCAGAACGACCTTGCGGTTACCGCAATCATTCGTCCTGTTTCAGGCACCGGTCTTACTGCCTCCGAAATTGTTGAAGTTACTGTGAGTAATTATGGTGCAGCAGATCAGGCTGATTTTGAAGTGTCGTACGACCTTGATGGCCTGGCCACAGCAGAGGTTGTTGCAGGACCACTGCCTTCTGGCGGATCCCTGAATTATGCCTTTACTGCTACCGGCGACTTCTCAGCCATCGGTTCCTATAACCTGAAGGCCTATACTTCACTTGCCGGTGATGCACACCCGGAAAATGATACCACTTCAGTTGTTGTTGTTAAAAACACCTGCGAGCCGTCATCTGACTGTTCTTACGGCGATGGCTTCAGTCAGGTAAAGCTCGGAACCTTCGACAATGTTACTGATTGTTCACCAGGTGGGTATGGTAATTATCTGGATATTTCAACAGAGTTGGAACGCAACGAAACGTATGAACTTACAGTAACCACCAACTATGGCGATCAATTCGTCAGGGTCTGGATTGATTTTAATGATAATTATGTGTACGAAGTAGATGAACTGGTTGTGGACAATGTTGAAATTGCCAATGGTCAAACGGAAGGCAGCTACACAGTGAACATTCCCATCGCTATTCCAGAGGATGCTCTGTTAGGTGCTCATAATTTGCGTGCCAAATCGAATTGGAATGCCCTTGTTCCTGATGATGCCTGTGAAGGCACAAGCTATGGCGAAACTGAAGATTACACAGTAATCATTACCTTGTATACCGGAATCGAAACGGCTATCCAGGATGCTTCAGATCTCATTATTAGCCCCATCGGTAACCAGCTTTACAGGGTGTCGCTGAAAACAAAAGATGTGAGTGAAACCTTGATTTTCAATCTGTTCAACATGGTCGGACAAAAGTTAGTTGAAAACCGCATCGATCAGACCGGCGGAACATATGAATACGAACTGGATATGGCCTATGCAAAGCCCGGTGTGTATATCGTCAGGGTTGGAAATACACAGTTTGGTAAGGTAAAACGCCTTGTTATTCAATAGCCCAACAAGTCCTGACAAACCAACTTAACAAATCGCCTGTGCATGATTTCATGCACAGGCGACTCTTTTTATACTGATCTGAGTGATCAAAGGTCCTTGCCGAAAATCCGGTATCGCTTATGCACCCTGCCTCCGATACGCTCGTATTCGGCCCGCATGCGGTCATTATTTTCGAGGATCAGGTGGCTGTCAATCAACTGCATATGCGCTTCGTGGGCTGATTCAAGAATTTTTATGGCCAACAATGCGTCCAGTCCTTTTCCCCGGTGGTTTTCGCGGATGGCACCTAACAACATGGTGAGCATGCGTGTGCGCTTTGCTTCCCGCAAGATGTGATACCACCCAACAGGCCAGAGCCTTCCTTTGGCCTTGCGAATGCCTTCACTCAGCTCAGGCATGCTGATCAGGAAGGCAATAGGAATATTGTCTGCCAAAGTGATGACCTTAATAAATTTAGGGTTGAGCACCGGAATATACCTTTCGGCAAATTCATTCATTTCGGCCTCCGTGAGCGGAATAAACCCGTAAATATGGCTGTAAGCCTCATTGATAAGGTTAAAAATCGGAACGATCCAGGGCCTGAGTTGGTTTTGGCGGGTGAATTCATGGAGAATATAATTGCCATTGCGTATAACCCGTTCACAGGTCTTTTGCAGATAGGCTGGAATGGTCTCAGGGATATCCACCTTGTAAGAAACCAAATCAATTTCTTTGGTGTATCCTGCGCTTTCTACCATCAGCCTAAGCCACGGAAAATTGTAATTGGTTGCAATCACCACGCGTTCATCAAAGCCTTCGATCAGCAAGCCCTGTGGATCTTTGTCGGAAAAACACAGTGGCCCAACGAGCCGGGCCATACCCTTTTCGTGCGCCCATTGCTCAACAAAATCAAGCAGGGCCTTTGCAATTGACGAATCCTCTTCACATTCCAGAAAGCAAAAGCGGGCGTTGTTCTCCTGATGACTTTTATTGTAGGCCGGGTTTATGATGCCCATGATCCTGCCCACAATGCGCCCTTGTGCATTCCCGGCCAATGCAAGTATGGTATCAGTGGAAGCAAAAGATTTGTTTTTCGCAGGATCGAAAAACATAAACTCATCCTGATACAGCGGATGCACCCACTGAGGATGATGCCTGTGAATTTGTTCCGGTAGATAGATGAATTGTTTCAATTCATGTCTGCCGTTCACCCTGTAAACTTTGACTGGCATAAGACCACCTTGATGATATTCAGTGCAAGGTATAAAATATATACAATCAACCTGATTTGTCATATAGTTTATTGATCCCTGGTCCATGTTGAAACTTACGCGTTAAAATTCCACCTAGTGGGTAAGGTATTGAAACCAAAGTCAATGTGATTGCACTGATTGCACAGATGGTTTCAGCTTTCTCATCAATGACCTCACTTTGGTGGTAGACATTTTCGGCGTACTTTTGCAGAAAAATTTGATGCATGAGTCTGAAGAAAGAGATTGGCCGCCGCAGAACCTTTGCCATCATCAGCCACCCTGATGCCGGAAAAACGACCTTAACTGAGAAATTGTTGCTTTACGGAGGCGCTATCCAAATTGCCGGTGCTGTAAAATCAAATAAAATTAAAAAGACGGCCACTTCTGACTGGATGGAAATTGAACGCCAGCGTGGTATTTCAGTGGCTACATCGGTCATGGGATTTGAATACAACGACCTGATGATCAATATTCTTGATACGCCTGGTCACCAGGATTTTGCCGAGGACACCTTTAGGACACTCACTGCTGTGGATAGTGTGATCGTGGTAATTGATGTGGCCAAAGGCGTTGAGCCGCAGACGGAAAAGTTGGTAAAGGTTTGCCGGATGCGCAAAACACCCATCATCGTGTTTATCAACAAACTGGACCGCCCCGGAAAAGACGCCTTCGACCTGCTCGACGAGATAGAAAAGAAACTGGAACTAAAAGTGACGCCTTTGAGCTGGCCCATTAATATGGGACAATATTTCAAGGGCGTTTACAATATTTTCGAACGAAGCCTTTACCTGTTCGAACCCAATAAACAACGTGTGGAAGAGGGAGTTGCTTTCAGCGATTTGGCCAATCCGGAACTTAAACAATACATCGGCAATGATGCTGAAACCCTGCGCGAAGAGTTGCATCTTGCCCAGGGTGTTTACCCTGATTTCAGGGTTGAACAGTACTTATCTGGGGAGATTTGTCCTGTTTTTTTTGGCAGCGCACTGAACAACTTCGGGGTGAAAGAGCTGCTCGATTGTTTCATTCAGATTGCCCCGACGCCTATCGGACGCGAAACTGAAGAAAGGCATATTGACCCACAGGAAGAGCCCCTTTCCGGATTTGTATTTAAAATACACGCCAATATGGATCCCAATCACCGCGACCGCATTGCCTTTATGCGGGTGGTTTCGGGCAGGTTCGAACGCAATAAGCCATACCATCATGTGCGGCTTAACCGAAAGCTGAAGTTTTCGAACCCGACGGCTTTTATGGCCCAGAAGAAATCCATCGTTGATGAAGCATTTCCGGGAGATATCGTGGGTTTGTATGATGCCGGAAACTTTAAAATCGGCGACACCATGACAGAAGGCGAAATCCTGCACTTTAAAGGCATACCCAGCTTCTCGCCTGAACAATTCAGGTATGTTGAAAATGCCGACCCGCTGAAATCGAAACAACTTGCAAAAGGCCTTGAGCAACTTACGGATGAAGGTGTGGCACAGCTGTTTACGGGGAGGGCCACTGGCCGGAAAATCGTGGGTACAGTAGGCGCACTTCAGTTTGAGGTCATTCAATACCGGCTTTTACATGAGTATGGTGCCAGTTGCCGTTATGAGCCCATCACACTCTACAAAACAGCCTGGATTACAAGCGACAACAAAGCCATGCTCGACGATTTCAAATTGAGAAAAGCATCGTACCTGGCCTACGACAAGGAAAAGCGGGATGTGTTCCTGGCTGACTCACCCTATGCACTCCAAACAGCGCAAGAGAAATACCCTGATATCCGCTTTCACTTCACTTCGGAGTTTTAGCCGAAATTGATGCAACAAATCCTGTCTTTCTGGTGTCTAATGTCAGTATAAAGGCTATTTTTGCCTTTTGCCTTTCATTGTTTAACCTAACGCAATATTTTCAACGATGAGAAAATGGATTTTACGTAGCCTGTTTTTAGCAGCATGTGTAATTGCTGTTTCGTCCTTGCAGTCACAAACCAGGCACAGTGATGCCGAATTACGGAACACACCTTACTGGGTAGATATGATGCAGCAGCAGGATGTCAATTTCTATGATGTTCAGCATGCCTTTAACCTTTACTGGGAAAACAGGGTAATCACAAGGGGATCGGGCTGGAAGCCATTCAAACGTTGGGAATACTGGATGGGTCAGCGCATTAATCCTGATGGTACCTTGCCAGCCCCTGACAGGGATATGAATGCCTATCAGGCTTATTTCGGCAATAAAAACAACAAGGAATTATTTGGCGACTGGACACCACTCGGACCTTTTACCGTTCCTTCCGGATACAACGGTTACCGCGGACTTGGGCGCATTGCTTCCATCGCATTTCACCCGACCGATCCAAACACAATTTATGTTGGAGCTCCCGCCGGAGGACTTTGGGTGACCACTGATCACGGCGAAAATTGGGAAACACATACTGACATCCTGCCCACACTTGGCGTTTCATCTATCGCCATTGACTACACCAATCCCGATGTAATCTATATCGGAACCGGCGACCGCGATGCCGGTGATGCGCCCGGCCTTGGTGTTTGGAAAAGCACCGATAACGGCTTGACCTTTGCAGCATCAAACACAGGAATGGGAAATACCACTGTTGGCCGATTGCTGATGCACCCGACAGATCCATCCTTCATCCTGGCTGCAACAGCCAACGGTATGTATAAAACCACCAATGGAGGTGAATCTTGGACTAGGACAATTAACGGCAACTTCAAAGACGTAGTGTTTAAGCCCAATGACGCTTCCATCGTCTACGCTGCTGCAGGAGGCAATTTCTACCGTTCGACGGATGCAGGTGATAACTTTACCCTGGTCAACAATGGTCTTCCGGGAGGCGCACGTGCTGTAATTGCTGTAACACCGGCTGATCCGGAAATTGTTTATTTCTTTATCACCAATTCAGATTCTTTCAAAGGGTTATACCGCTCAACTGATGCTGGTCTTACTTTCACAACCCGCTCAACAAGTCCTAACATCATGAGCTGGGACTGCGCTGGAGGGAGTGGCGGACAAGCATGGTACGATCTCGATATGGCTGCCGATCCTACCAACAGCAATGTAATTTTCGGTGGCGGAGTGAATAATTTCAAATCTTCAAACGGCGGGCAGACATGGGCCATCAGCTCACACTGGTGGGGCGACTGCGGTGTTCCTGCAGTTCACGCCGACCTGCATGTGCTCGAATATAACCCCGTCAATGGCAGGCTTTATGCCGGCAACGACGGTGGAATTTACTGGACCGACAACGGTGGATTAAACTGGACTGAGTTTACAAATGGCCTTGTCATAAGCCAGGCATACAAAATTGGCCAGAGCCTGACACAACGCGATTATGTGATCAACGGATACCAGGATAACGGCACATCAACCTTTACCGGCTCAAACTGGGTCGCCGTTTATGGCGGTGACGGCATGGAGTGCGCCATTGACCCGACAGATCACCGTTACAGCTATGCTACTGTGTATTATGGTGAAATTTTCAGGTTGTTCAACAACAACAACCAGGGAAGAATTGCCGGTCAGGGATCAAATGGCATTACCGAAGGTGGTGCCTGGGTTACTCCATTTGTCATTGACCACGAAAATCCAAATGTAATGTTTGTCGGATACAACAATGTGTGGAGAAGCACAAACATCAAGGCAGGCAACACCTCACTCGTGAGCTGGACACAGATTTCGACAATGAGCTCCAGCAATATGAATGTGCTGGCACAATCTCGTGCCAACCTCGAGGTGCTCTATGCAGCCAGTGGCAACCGCTTATACCGTTCCGATAACGTAAAAGATGATGCTGTAAACTGGACCAACCTTACTGCAACATTGCCTGTTACAAATAGCATTACTGCTATCGAAACAAGCCCTATTGATGAAAACATTGTATACATCGCCCAACAAAACAGGATCTACAAATCACTGGATAAAGGAACTACCTGGCAGAATATTACAGGAACCCTTCCTGATGTTAACTTCAATACCATCGCATATTACCGCAACAGCAGCGAAGGCCTGTACCTTGGAACAGATATCGGTATTTTTTACCGCGATGCCAGCATGAATGATTGGATTGCTTATTCCGACGGTTTTCCTGCAAGCGGAAGGGTGACAGAAATTGAAATTTATTACGATCCTGCTGATGCTGCAAACGACTTGCTCAGGGCTGGCACCTATGGCCGTGGCTTGTGGAGCTCACCGCCCTATTTTGGCACACTTCAGGCCGATTTCGAAGCATCGACCACGACACCTTCAGCAGGTTGCGGAATTAACTTTACTGACCTTACAGCCGGTGTTCCGTACACCTGGGAATGGACATTTGAGGGTGCTACACCTTCAAGCTCAACCGACAAGGATCCACAAAATATCAGTTATCCACAGGAAGGTACCTACACTGTTTCACTCACAGTGACCAATCCAATCGGGTCTGACACTAAAACTGTCGAAAACTACATCACCGTTGGCCCGGCTGTTGCCCCGGCTGTTGCTTTTGAAGCTTCAGAACGCAATGGTTGCTCTGGCCTTGCCGTAAAGTTTACCGACCTCACCGAAAACTGTCCTGATGCCTGGTTGTGGTCCTTTGCACCAAACACGGTCAGCTTTGTAAACGGCACTACAGCCGAATCGCAGCATCCCGAGGTTGTTTTCAACGATAACGTGGCATACGATGTTACCCTGACGGCAACCAACCAGGTCGGATCAGCGTCAGAAACCTACGAAAAGTACATCACCGTGGGCGGTCTCGCCATTCCATTTGTTGAAGACTTCGAATCAGGAACACCTGAAGCTACCGGATGGATCATTGAAAATCCGGACAATGGCCGCACCTGGGAAAGCAAGGTGCTGACTGATGGAAAACAAACGGTGTGGATGAATTTTTTCAACTATACCAATATGACAGCTAGGGACAATATGGTTAGTATCGTATTGAACTTTAGTACGTTTGATCAGGTGTTTCTCGGTTTTGATTATGCTTATGCTACAAGGTATACCCAAAAAGACTCGCTCATCGTGAGCCTTTCATCCGATTGTGGCCAGACCTGGGAACGCGTGTATGCCAACGGACCTGATGGAGCAGGTGCCTTCGAAACTGCCCCGGCAACCACTACCTTCTTTGAGCCTGCTGATGATGCCTCATGGTGTACAGGAAACGAAAACATCAGTTGTCCGATCATCGACCTTTCGGCGTGGGCCGGAATGGCCAATATCAAGCTGAGGTTCGAATCCTACAACAATTTCGGCAATAACCTGTACCTCGATAATATTGAAGTGAGCAGCACCGTAGGCTTGATTTCAGGAAATGCCGGCGAAGCATTGCTTTCAGTCTTCCCGAACCCTGCAAACAGCGAACTGAATATCAATGTGGCAAAAAACCTGATCGGAAAAGCTTACCAGGTAACCGATATCAGCGGCCGTGTTGTGCTGAATGGTAAACTGGACAGCACACTTACCACAATCAAATCGGACAACCTTGATAAAGGAACTTACTTGCTTCACCTCAACGGGAGCCAGTTGCCACCTGTAAAAATTATCATACTGCATTAATAACCATCAACATAACCGACTAAATAACCCATGAGGATAACCGCATCATTCATACTATTGTTTCAGCTTGCAATAATGCAGGTAGCTGTTTCGCAACAGCTGGTAGAAAAAACCCAGGGAACTTCTGAGTTTTCAGTTACCAAATCTTTCAGCGAAATAAAGGCCAATGCCGACTACTATGAGCCATATCAGGCCAGGGAATTTAAAAAACCCAACCCGGTGGTCTATCATCCCGAATTTGAAATAAATCCAAAAGAGGTTGTTTTCATGGAAAACCTGCAGTCCGCACCGGTGATAAAAACCAACCGTGAGGTTTCGCCCATGCCCGACACCACTTTTCTTGGACTTTACGATTCAGGGAATTCTATTCCACCCGATGTGAACGGTGCCCCGGGTCCTGACCACCTGATGGTGACACTGAATACGGAAGTGAGAATTCAGGATAGGGTAGGTAATGCACTGTCGACTATGTCGTTGGGTATGTTTTGGAACGACCTTCCCGGTGGCAGCACCTTCGATCCAAAAATACTGTATGATGCACACGAAAACAGGTGGATTTTTGTAACCTGCTCGAGCAGCGAGGTGGGGAGTTCACGCTTGTATCTTGGTGTGACAGAAAGCTCGGACCCGACTGGCGTATGGCACCTGTATTCTTTCATAACCGACCCTCAGAGCATCACCTGGTTCGATTATCCCAGCATGGGCTTCAACGACAAGTGGATAGCCGTGGGTGGCAATATGTTTGGCGGTGATTTTTACAGCACCATGTGGGTATTCGACAAGCATGCCATGTATGATGGTGTTGCATCCGTGCCCTACACCCGCTTTGCGACCAACCAGGGATTTACCCTTGTGCCTGCCATCACCTTCGACCAAACTGAAGAAAACATGTACATCGTTTCATCGGCCAACTCGAACCAGGGCGGCAATGGCTACATCAGCCTGTTTAAAGTCACCGGTCCAACTGCAAGTCCTTCGTTCAGCAAGGTAGGCGATATTGGCACACCAAACCCATGGGCTGGTTCAGCCGGCAACAATGGCGACTTTTTACCTCAACTGGGCTCCTCACAGAAAATCAATTCGGTGGATCACCGCATGGAAAATGTGATTTTCAGAAATGGAAAAATATGGGCTGTTCATCATGTTTTTCTGCCTGCCAACAACCCGCAACGCACAGCCGTGCAATGGTGGGAACTTAGTCCGGCCGGAGAAATTCTGCAAAGGGGCCGGATCGATGATCCCAGCAACCTGATGTCGTATGCCTTTCCGACGATCGCAGTAAATGACTTTGAAGATATCACTATCGGTCATGGCAGTTTTTCGTCACAGCAGTATGCCAGTGCCGCGTATTCGTTCAGGTTCCATAACGATGAGCCCAACACTATGCGTGACCCATATACCTATAAAAACGGACTGGCATCCTACTACAAGACATTTGGTGGGGGACGGAATCGCTGGGGCGACTATACTGCCACCATGCTTGATCCGATCAACGGTAAAGATTTCTGGGTGCTCCAGGAATATGCCGAGCTGCCTTCCGGAGGCGACCGCTGGGCCACTCAATGGGCGCGCATCAGAACACCATTTGCGCCTCAATCTGATTTTGAAGCAAACGAAGTGCTGATTCCACTTGGCGAAAACATCCGGTTCACAGACCTATCGGAGGGCGTGCCACAACAATGGGAATGGAATTTTGAAGGTGCCGAACCTGCACAGTCGAACGAACAATTTCCAAGCGGAATTACATACAATACCGAAGGAACCTTTGGTGTCAGCCTCACCTCATCCAATGATTTTGGCACCAATACCCTGACGAAACCAGCCTATATCACCGTCAGCGCCACCTTGTTGCCTGAGGTTGCCTTCGAAGCGGATAAACCTTTGATCTGCGTGGGTGGGGCAGTCAAATTCACCGATAAATCGAACTACATGCCACGCGAATGGGAGTGGAGTTTTGTCCCTGCAACCCTTACCTTTGTGAATGGCACTGACGCCTTCTCGCAAAACCCTGAAGTGGTGTTCGATGAGGCTGCAACATATTCGGTAAGCCTGAAAGCGACGAACCTCAATGGATCGAGCACCGAAACTTACTTTGATATGATTACCGTTGGCGGACTGAGTCTTCCATACACAGAATACTTTGACGGTGAAGACTTTAATGCCGGTGGTTGGAGTGTGGAAAATCCCGACGATGATGTCACCTGGGAAATCGTCACCGTAGGTGGTCTTGAGGGCGTTTCAACGGCCGCTTCCGTGGATTTCTTCCATTATTTTGCCATTGGCCAACGCGACCGACTGATCTCGCCTTCGTTTAACCTCAGGAATTATGAAAACGTAAACCTGTCGTTCCGCCACGCCTATGCAGCCCGACGCGCCCAATTTGCTGATTCACTTATCGTTTACATTTCCGACAACTGTGGAGAAAACTGGACCCGCCTGTTTGCAGATGCTGAAAATGGCAGTGGCAACTTTGCTACCCACCCGCTGGTGGAAGGTTTTGTGCCTGAAAACGTATGGGATTGGTGCGGTGTTGAATGGGGAGCTGATTGCAAGACATTTAACCTGAACGAGTGGATCGGGAAAACCGACGTGAAAATTGCTTTCGAAACATACAGTTTTTATGGAAATCCAATTTACATCACAGATGTTGAACTGGGTCCAACGGTGGGCATTGAAACGGCCGGTGAAAATAGCCAGCTGTTGGTTTCTCCAAACCCTGCAACAGATCTGCTTGTGATTGAAGATGCAGCCGCTCAGAAAATCAACAAGCTGATGATTGTGAATACACTCGGTCAGGTAGTGTATCGCCTTGAAAACACTGGCTTAAGCCGGATTACAATAAATGTGAAGGAGATGCCAGCCGGAATATACCTTGTTGAAGCTACTGTTGGTGCTCAGCAAAATCTCCGGAAGCTCGTTATCAATTAATTTGGATGGGTTTGGAAATCAGATCAAGGCAATAATTGAACCAAAAAGCACATGGTAACCTGAAGGTTGTTGTGTGCTTTTTCGCTATTATTGCGGACTCGATAACATCATCAGGAAACAAGATGATGAGACGTTTGTTTAAGCTGTGCAACACCTGAATCAATAGAACTGAAATGAACCTGTTTTATTTACCTGAAGCAAGCATTGGCATTGTTGGTCTGGCCGAAGATGAGTCGAAACACTGCATCAGGGTGATGCGCATGCAGGCTGGTGCGAAAATGCACTTTACCAATGGCAGAGGCGATTTCTTTGAAGGCGTGCTAATTGACCCCAATCCCAAAAAGACACTTGTTGACATTACATCGACATACAAAGGCAAAGACATCCGCCCATTCCGTGTGCACATTGCCATTGGCCCGACAAAAAACGCCGACCGACTCGAGTGGTTCTTGGAAAAAGCCATGGAAATTGGTATTGACGAGATTTCGTTCTTCAGCTCTTTTCATTCTGAGCGGAAGACAGTGAATATGGACCGTATCCTGAAAGTCCTCGTCGCTGCAATGAAACAATCGCTGAAAAGCAGATTGCCTGTGATAAACGATGTGGTACGCCTCCCCCAACTCATCAAACAGAATATGCCGGGGCAGAAATTTATTGCCTGGATTGATCCAGCAGTAAACCAGCTGCTTACACATTGTATTCAGCCTGGAGCTGATGTTACCATACTAATCGGCCCCGAAGGCGACTTCAGTAACGATGAAGTTCAGTTGGCCACCAACAATGGCTTTGTGCCAATAAGCCTGGGAAATTCGCGTTTAAGGACTGAAACTGCCGGTGTTGTGGCCTGTCATACCATTCACCTGGTAAACGAAATTGCGGCACAATGAAAAAAATACTCTTAATCGGGATCATACTTTTAGCCGGTATGCAATTGCCTGCTCAGCGGGAATACCAGATTGCACTGCTAAAATACCGGGGTGGCGGCGACTGGTATGCCAATCCAACATCATTAGGCAACCTGGTTAAATTCTGCAACGAGCAGTTGCATACAGGCATCAGTGAGCAGGTAGCCACTGTTGAGGCAGGCAGCCAGGATATTTTCAACTATCCGTTTGTGCACATGACTGGTCATGGCAATGTTGTTTTCGATGCGAGCGAAGCGCAAAACATCCGCAACTACCTCATTTCAGGAGGGTTTTTGCATATTGACGACAACTATGGCCTCGATCCCTTCATCAGGCCACAAATGAAACTGGTATTTCCCGAACTCGACTTTGTTGAATTACCATTCGACCATCCGGTATATCACCAGCGGTTTAACTTTCCGGCCGGTTTGCCAAAGATTCATGAGCACGATGGAAAACCGGCACAAGGCTTCGGTTTGATCTACGACGGCAGGCTTGTTTGCTTTTACAGCTATGAATGTGACCTGGGCGATGGATGGGAAAATATTGAAGTACACAACGATCCTCAGGCAACCCGCCTTCAGGCGTTACAAATGGGCGCCAACCTGATACAATACGTTTTCAGCCGCTAATCTGCGCCATAATAGATAACAACCGGACATGCATTTGTTTCATTGGCTGATTTTGTGCAGCTGATTTTCCTTTTATTCCGAGGCTTAAATTGCAATTGAAAGAATAACTATATTTGTGATTCTTTCATTGATACCGTTCATTATACCAAAACCAGGATGAAAAGATTTTACATGATCTTATTGAATGTACTCATGGTGTCGCTGGCACTTCAGGCACAGATAGCCAGTAGCCAGGTTGAGCAATTACCGGCATTGCAGTCCATGAGCATTGAAGAACAGGAAAAACTCATGAGTCTACCTGAGTGGACTCTTTCCGAAACGCAACAGCGCCGGACTTTGCCTGTTTCGATCGACAATTCCACCTTGCCTTTTTTCAGGCCCTTACAGGCCCAGGTTGGCCTCGAATGCGGTCAGGCATCCAGCATCGGGCTTGCTTTTACCTACGAGCTCAATGTGAAACGCAATGCCCCCGGCGACCTGCCTCAAAACCAAATGGCAACGCATTTTACGTATAATTTTATCAATGGTGGAAGCAATGCCGGAATCAGTTCGTACGAAACCTTCGAAATCATTAAGCGGGCAGGTAATCCAAGTGTAGCCGATTATGGCGGCCTTGCCGAGGGCGGGCCGTCGCGATGGATGAGTGGATACAACCTCTATTTCAACAGTATGCACAACCGCATCAACGATATTTATCTGATCAAAACAAACACTGTTGCCGGACTGAATACGTTGAAAAACTGGATATATGACCATGGTAACGGTTTACAGTATGGCGGTGTAGCCACCTTTTATGCTGAGTTTAACCATCCCCCTGTTGTACTTCCTCCCGGAACTCCTGAAGCAGGCAAGTTCGTGATTCTGCGTTGGGGAAACTCCGCAAACCACTCAATGACTATTGTGGGTTACAATGATTCAATTCGTTACGATTACAACGAGGACGGAAGGTATACTAACAATATCGACATTACCGGCGACGGAATCATTGATATGCGCGACTGGGAAATCGGTGGATTTAAAATGGCCAACACCTACGGATCGATCAGTGGTTGGGGCGACGAAGGCTTTTCGTATATGATGTATAAGTCAGTGGCTGACCTGTTTCAACAGGGCGGAATCTGGAACAATGTTGTCACCATTGCTGATGTGCGCGACACCTACACACCCTGGCTGACAGCAAAAGCTACCATTACCCATGCTTGCCGCAACAGCCTGCATATCGCTGTGGGGATGTCGACAGACATCAATGCCGAGGAACCTGACAGGATTCTTCAATTTCCGATTTTCGACTATCAGGGCGGATGCATGGCGATGCAAGGTGGATCAGGCATAGAAACACTTGAACTGGGTCTCGACCTCAATCCTTTGCTGACGTATATCACCCCAGGCCAATCCGTGAAGTATTTCCTTATGGTTACCGAATACGACCCAAACAACACTTACACCGGGATGATCAACAACTTTTCCGTTATGGATTACACCTCCGGCATCACCGAAACCATCGCCAATGGCGGATCGGTGATACAAAACAACACCCTGACCATGCTTAGTGTTGTGGCTGCCGTTGACCACCAGCCGGTAGAAATCACCACACAAGCCCTGCCCCCAATGCAACTGTATCAGGAGTATGAGACCCAATTGGAGGCCGACAATGGAACAACCCCTTACCGCTGGAGCCTTGTGCACGATTATGCCAGGGTCGATTCGGTGGCCAGTATGCCCGAATTCAGCGAGCAACAGTTGGTGATGCCAAACAACAATGCCGGTTCGCTCAAGGTTAGCCTTCCGTTTGCTTTCCCTTTCTACGGGGAAAAATTCACGGATGTGTTCGTGACTACTGATGGCTATATCAGGTTCAATGAATCATTGATACCCTGGCCATATTATATCACCGGCCGTACGTATTTTCTGCAAAACAAAGTGATCTCGCCACTGATGTCGAACACCTTTGTGATTGCGCCTTCCGAAGGTGATGGCATATGGTATCAGGTAGGCGAAGGCTATGTGTCGTTCAGGTGGAGGCTTTCGGTGTATGGACAAACAAGCACAAGCGAAACAAATTTTGTTGCCACATTGTACGAAGATGGCCGAATAGCCTTCAACTACGGCTATCAAAATGTGGCGTTTTATGTGAGCCGGCATGGAGGAATATCGTCAGGTGATGGCGAAAATTACGTACTGATGAACACCGGATCGACCTTTGCGCCCTTGCAGCAGCGCTATAACCGTTTCGAACCAATGAATAACTATACCGGCCTAACACTGTCGCTTGAAGGTTTGCTACACGGATATAGTGAAGATATGCTTACCGACGAACCGATCAGGGTTTCAGTCACCGATAAAAACAACCTAAGGGCATTTAAAACATTCTATCTCGATACCGAAGGCGTGTTGATGCATGCTGAAGTAAGTGCCGAACCGGAGAATATCATTGTGAATGGTGAGCCATTTTCCCTCAATGTTTCATTTACCAATATGAACAGCTTCCCGCTAAGCGCTTCACAGCTGCACCTTGGCACCATGGATGCCCTGTTCAATATCACCAATGCCGTTGTCGATGTGCCGGCAATGGATGTCGGGGAAACAGTGAACCTGAGCGGTGTTTTCAATGTGCAGACCAATGTGAATGTACCAGATGGACATATGGCTGAATTCACTATGAACCTTGTTTCTCCTGAAGGTGAATGGCCCAGGGATGTAGAATTTGAGGCAAATGCGCCTGTGATGATGGTTGCTGCCATGGAACTTGTTGATGGCAATAACGGCATGATCGAGCCTGGCGAAACAGCCAACCTGACCTTCGAAGTCGTCAATATCGGTGGTGCCGGGCTTAAACAGGCAATCGCTGTGCTTGCTACACCCGAACCTGGCCTGCACATCAGTGAAGCCGCAATACAGGGCGACACCGTGACTGCCGGTGAACACTGGCTGATTTCGTACGAAATCCACCTCGATGAGGGCGCCATTGTGCCCGATGTGATTGAGATGAACCTGCATGTGATTGGCGAAAAACAGTTTTCGTTTTATAAATCGTTCCCTTTGCTTACCACACAAATTGTGGAAGACTTTGAAAGTGGCGGCCTGACGCATTTCGACTGGGTTACAGCCGGTGATGCACCCTGGTATGTCGACAACCAAACACCACCATACGAAGGGAACAATGCAGCCCGATCAGGCGTTGTTTACGACAACCAGCTTTCGGTGCTGATGCTGGAATATGAGCTCGCATATCCCGATACAATCTCGTTCTTTTACAAGGTGTCCTCAGAGGTGAATTATGACTACCTCAGGTTCATCGTCGATGGAGATGAGCTTGCAAAATGGTCGGGTGAAGCAGGCTGGGCCCAATATAAGGCTGAAATTGAAGCCGGACCACATAACCTTGTCTGGCAGTATACAAAGGACTACAGCGTGTCGAATGGCGAAGACTGTGCCCGGCTCGACTATATTGTATTCCCAGCTTACGCCATCCCAACAGGAAATGGGGAAGTTTCCGGCCAGTTAGCCAGCTTAAGTGTGTTGCCGAATCCGGTTAAAGACAATATGGCAATATCAGTAAACCTCACAAAACCCGGTGTCTGTCACATCAGCCTGTTCGATGCAACCGGTAAACTAATCTGGCAATACGACTTACCTGGACAATGGCTCAAAGGAAATCATACTGTTTATCCGCCAGAGGCGATCATGGGGAAAGGATTGCATATTGTGGTGGCAAAAACAGCAGATCAAACCCTTGTGAGAAAAGTGATCAGGATTCAATAAGCGATGAAGATGAATTCCTTTGGGAACGCATCCGGATTGATGAAGCAGGGACTGTTTCTACTGTTGCTGCTGATGTTGCTGATGCCTGAAATTCAAAAAAGAGGCCAGGTGCTGCCGTCAAATCCCTTGAGGGGAGCTTTTGCTGTTGTCCCTCAGCCCGACCTGAATACACTAAACTGGGCTGGTTGGATTGACGGTTCGTTTCAACAGCAAATGACCGACCGGATTGAAGCCAATATTGGTTTTCGCGACTGGCTTGTAAGATTGAACAACCAACTGAATTACAGCCTCTACAGCCAGGTTAAAGCCGAAGGAGTGGTGATGGGCCGGAATGGAGAGTTTTTTGAGGAAGACTACATTAAGGCTTATATGGGTCAGTTTTTTGTTGGTAAATCTACCTGGGAAGGCAAGGCTGCCCGCCTGAAAGCTGTTCAGGATACGCTGGCAGCACTGGGAAAATCACTGCTTGTAGTGTTTGAGCCCGGCAAAGGCAGCTTTTACCCGGAGCGCTTTCCTGACAACTACGCAAACATCGCTAAAGGCGAATCGAACTACGATTGTTTCAAGGATATCCTTGCCGGAAAAGGGGTCAATGTGCTCGACCTTAACCGCTTTTTTGTTGAACAAAAACAAACAGCGCCTTACCTGCTGTTTCCCCATACCGGCACCCATTGGAGCTATTTTGGCGCCGCCCTGGCAGTGGATACAACGCTGAAGTATCTACGTCAACTTCATGGGCCTGCGATACCTGCTATGCACCTCGATTCGCTGATGGATTTTCAAGGCGTTCGGCATCCTGACGATGACATCTGGCTGGCTTTGAACCTGCTGGCACCAACACCATCGCAAAACCTGGCCTATCCTGTTTTACGATTCGATACCCTTCCCGAGGAAAGCAAGTATAAACTGTTGGTCGCTGGTGATAGCTTCTATTTCAACTGGCAGAGTGACGGGGCCATGTTCCATGCCTTTAAAAACTGCGACTTCTGGTACTACAACAGCAGTGTCTGGGGCAGGGAAGGGGTGGAAACCGGCAAGACGGCAAACCTTGATTTCAAAAGCGAGATTTTTAGTAGAGACATCATCATGATCATGATCACAGAGCGGTTTACGCACAACTTCGCATGGAATTTTGACGAACAGCTATTCAATTTGTTTTACCCCAATCAGCTGGATCCGATCGAATTTTTTGCCAACCGCGAACGCATGGCCAATGATCAGTTTATGCGGTTGGTTGACGAGGCCAGGGCATCTGGTATTTCGCTCGAAGAGAGGATCCGGGGCGAAGCCGAATTCCTCCTTTATGAAGACCATCAGAAGAATCCTGAGAAATACACCAGCCGCGAGACCATGATTCCGATCCTGATGATGAGTATCAGGCATACTCCCGAATGGCTCGAAAAAGTGAAGGCCAAGGCAGAAGAAAAGGGCCTGCCACTCGACGAAATGATTCGGCTTGACGCTACCTGGATTTACGAAAACGACTTTGTGCCAAAGCTGAACGCGAAAAAGGAGAAGGTATAACAACACACAAATCAATGGCTGACGCAATTATTGAAACCATTCGGCAACAGCTTCATCAGTTTGCCGACGAAAGCACCCGCCTGAGCGGACAGCGGTTTTTTAAGGAGGCCATTCAGCTATACGGGGTGAAATCAGCCATGGTAGGGAAAATCAGCAAGGCTTCGTTTGGCTTGTTGCGCGAAGCGGACAAGTCAGCCATTTACCGCCTGGGCGAACAGCTTTGGCAATCAGGTATGCTGGAGGAGTCGTTTGTGATTTGTCACTGGTCGTATTACCTAAAAAATCAATACGATGCGACTGATTTTGCTGTATTTGAATACTGGGTGAACTCCTATATTAACAATTGGGCCAGCTGCGACACCTTATGCAACCACTCGGTAGGAAGTTGCATTGAAGCGTTTCCTGAACTCATGGGCGACCTAAAAGCCTGGACATCAAGTGAAAACAGGTGGGTACGCAGGGCTTCTGCGGTATCACTGATTGTTCCTGCCCGCAAAGGACTTTTCCTGACTGATATTTTCGAAATCGCAGAACGGTTACTTACTGACGGCGACGACATGGTACAAAAGGGTTACGGATGGATGCTCAAGGCAGCCAGTCAGGCGCACCAATCCGAAGTGTTTGACTTTGTAATGCAGCACAAAACACATATGCCACGTACAGCCCTGCGCTATGCCATCGAGAAAATGCCTGCAACGCTCAAGGCTGAAGCGATGAAAAAATAGATTGACATTGTGTAATTGTCTTAAAACAAGCGATTTCCTGCTGCACTGGCAGCAATGCTTTTTTCAAGCCGGTTTTGCCGGGTCGTTGGTTGTTTGGCACTTAAAATCCAATAAAACAAAGTTTTACGGTACGAAGGCGCCTGCTTTTGTATAAAAGTCCAGGCTTCAGGCACTGCCTTTAGTTGTTCTTCAAAAGGGGCAGGAAGGTTTTCGGGTCTGTTTTCGTAGCTGTACACCTGTGTCTTCGCTTCTTTCCGCTTTTCATAGATGGCCAGCCCTGCTGGCTGCATCAGCCCGTTGGTAATCAGCTGGCTTACTTTCTCCAGGTTCACTGCACTCCAGTTACTTCCGGGCTTTCGGGGCGTAAAGCGGATGGTGTAGCGTTCTTCGTCAATGGATTTTCTGATGCCATCAATCCAGCCATAACACAGTGCTTCATCAACTGATGCTGACCAGCTCATGCTTGGCTTTCCACTGCTTACCTTGTAATACCCCACCAGCAACTCGGTCGCTGTTGCATGGTTCACATGCAACCAATCACGAAAATCTGTTGCCGAAGCAAAAAAAATGGCTTCCATTGAACGTGCTGTTGATCAACTAACAAAAATAAGGCTTTCTGAGGAATACCATAGGTACATTAGTCAGGAAATTCAGCTAACCACCCACATTTTGCCTTGAAAATCCAGGCCAAATGGATACGTGTATTCAAGAAATAAATGGCCTTTATCAGTGTTTGACCGATTGATAATCAGCGCAAAAGCGAATCGACTGACAGGGCGATGATCATCACCAACACAAAGTAGTTGATGCGCATAAAGTAGTAGAAAGGGTTAAACTGCCCTGTTTGCTTGCGCAAAATCCGGGTAAAGACCACCACCAGCCAGATAACAGCTGTGAGCACAATCAGGGTTATAACAGAAGAATGAATGATACCAAACAGGGGAATCATCAATGCCGTTACGCCGGTAGCAAAAGTCCATAAAAAGGTGATGTACCTGATTTGTTCTTCGTTATAACGTTGGGTAATTGAAGGATAACCGGCATCGACATATTCTTTGCCATATTTGAGCATGAGCAGCCAGAAATGCGGCACCTGCCAGATGAAAAAGAAAAAGGCCAGAATCAAAGCCTGGGTGTCGAATACCGAGCCGCCGCCTGCAACCCATCCGACAACAGGCGGGATGGCGCCTATGACTGAACCCGGAATAACCGCAAAGGCTGTTTTGCGTTTCATGGGCGTATAAATACCGTTGTACCAGATCAGCGCGAGCAAGCCGAGCTGCAATCCAACAAAGTCGGATCCGAAATAGATCAGGGCCGAGCCGATAATTATCAGCACCATCGATACCGTGAGTGCGCCTCCCTTGCTGATCCTTCCTGAAGGAATGGGCCTTTTCCGGGTGCGTTTCATGAGTTTGTCACGGTCGCTATCCTGGTAATGGTTCAGGGCTGAAGATCCGCAGGCAAGGATGAAAATTCCCAGTGTCGGGAGTGTCAGACCCATGTCGAAACTGCCTTTTGCAAGCAGGTAACCCGCAATAGTGGTCAGGGCTACAGCGAAGGTGATTTTTACCTTGCTGAGCTCAGCGAGCAGACTCAGGTTTTGTTTTATCATTGTTTTTATTGTCTTGCTATGAATGGTTTACAGGGTTTTCATATAGTCGATGATATCAGAAATCTGTTCATCATTGAGCACCTGATCGTAAGGAATCATCAGACCTTTGGCGTATCCTTTCACCACATCAGCGTTCGGTTGTTTAATGGATTCTCTGATATAGGTGTCATCAATGGTCACTTCGCGTTCAACGCCATTGGTTTCAACAACTTCCTTTTTGCCATAAATTCCTTTCAGCGATGGGCCAATGAGCTTGGAGCCATCGGTGGTGTGACAGGTGAAACAGGCATTTTGTTTCATGATGGCCAAACCGGGATGAATATCAGTTTTGACAGAAGCCTTGCCTAACCAGGCATCATACTGCTCCTGCGAAACAACCGTCACAGAAGTGAGCATATAGGAATGCAACTGACCGCAATATTCAGCACACATGATATCATAACGGCCTTCGGTGGTGGCTTCAAACCACATATAATTGTTTTTTCCCGGCACAAGGTCTTCTTTAATCCTGAACGCAGGAATAAAAAAGCTGTGCAACACATCGCGCGACTGAAGGTTGAGCTTCACCGGCTGGTGAATAGGAATCACCAGTGAATCGGTGAGCAGACCGTCAGGATATTCAAATGAAAATTTCCACATCTGACCATAAGCCGTTATTTCCATGGCGTTGTCAGGTACTGTGCGCATAGGCCTGAATCCGAGCCATCCAAAATAAAACATCACCATCACGAGTATGGTCGGAACTGCGGTCCATACCACTTCAATGGTATTATTGCCTTCGATATGGCTCGACTTCGGGTGGCGTTTTTTATTGTAACGAAACACAAAATAAATCATTACTGCCGTGATTCCCAGCAGAAAAAATATGGAGATCCCTGCAATGATGTACAGTGAAAGATCGACTCCCTGAGCGAAGGTTGAAGCTGCTGTTCTCATAAGTCTTATCGGTTAAAGTATTCAATACTGGTCAACATGGTAAACACAATAAAAAGCACACCGACAAGGAGTACGAGCCAGGTATAGATCTTTTTATCATACTTCAGGTGCATGAAATAATAGGCTACAACGATGACCTTAACTGTTGCAATAAGCATGGCTGTTGCTACAGACAGCGTGGCCAGATTGGCGCCGAACACTGAAGCCGAAACGGTGACGAAGGTTAGCAGAAGCAGTGCCAGCAGGGTACTGAACTGTTCTTTGTAACTCACAATATGATGAGGTTCCTGCAATGCTGCATTTTCGTGCTTATCTTTCTTTTCCATGATGATCAATGAATAAGGTAAAACAGGGGGAATAAATAAATCCAGATTAAGTCGACAAGGTGCCAGTACAGGCCTGCGTTTTCGGTCAATGTATAATGCTCTGCATCAACCTGGCCTTTTTTGGTCCGGTAAATAACAACTCCGATGAATATGGCACCAATGACGATATGCAGGGCATGTAAACCCGTCATGAAGAAATAGAGGAAAAAGAAAAGTCCTTCGCCTTTTGGCAGGTTATTGTATACTTCCATTCCCGGAAACAGCCCATGATGGATTTTTGCTGACCATTCGAAGTATTTGATCACCATGAACACCAATGCCGCGCCCAGTGTGATAATAAGCAGGCGAATGGAAAGTTTGGTGTTCCCTTTTTGAATCGCGGTTATTGACATGGCTATGGTCATGCTGCTGAACAGCAGTACCACGGTATTGATGGTGCCCATGGCGACATTCAACTCGAAAGATGAAAGCAGAAAGGCTTCATGGTTCATCATCCTGTAGATGATATACACGATGAACAGGCCTCCGAATAGCAGAAGCTCAGTGAATAAAAACAGCCACATTCCCATCTTTGAGGCTTCTGTGTCGCGGTTGTGCCCTGAATTGGGCAATGCAAATCCTGAAGTGTGTTCCATAACTGTTATTCTTGGATGCTTGGTTTGTGTTCAAAGTCGTAAGGTCCATCCTGGGGTAACTGTGGCATGCGGTCGAAATTTTGCAAGGGTGGCGGTGATTTTGTCTGCCACTCGAGGGTGATGCCACCCCACGGATTACGTCCAACGGCCTTTTTACTTTTAAAATAGCCTGCAATCAGGTTTCCCAGCATCAGCAATATGCCAGTGGCCAAAATCCAAGAGCCAATGGTGCTGATCATATTGGGAAGATGAAAAACAGGCAAGTAGTCATAATACCTTCTTGGCATTCCCATAAGTCCGGAGATCAGCATCGGGAAATAAAGTGTGTTGAATCCGATGAAAAGGATGGTAAACGCCACATTGGCTACGTTAATATTATACATCTTTCCCCAAATTTTGGGATACCAGTAGTGCAGTGCGCCGAAAAATGCAAAGCCTGTTCCTCCGAACATCACATAATGAAAATGTCCAACCACGAAATAGGTGTCGTGCAGGTGAATGTCGGTGGCCAAAGCACCCAGTACCAAACCTGTAAAACCACCAATCATGAACTGGAAAATAAAGGCCAGTGCATACAACAATGGTGGCTGCACATTGATCGACCCTTTGTAAAGCGTGGCCACCCAGTTAAATACCTTTATTGCAGTTGGGATGGCAACAAGAAAGGTCAGGATGGAAAAGATGAATCGTCCGGTGCTGCTCATGCCAGCGGTAAACATATGGTGTCCCCAGATAAAGTAACCCACGAAGGCAATGGCAAGGCTCGAAAATGCAATGGCTTTATAGCCGAAAATGGTGCGCTGGCTAAAGGTCGGCAGCAATTCAGAAATGATGCCAAAGGCGGGTAGCGCCATGATGTATACGGCGGGATGCGAATAAATCCAGAAAAGGTGTTGGTACAAAATTGGGTCTCCTCCAATCGATGGATCAAACAGCCCTACTCCGAAAAAGCGTTCAGCAACAATCATCATCAGCGTGATGCCAATGATCGGTGTTGCGAGCAGCTGAATCCATGAGGTTGCATATAGCGACCACGCAAACAAAGGCATCTTCAGAAAACTCATTCCGGGAGCACGCAGCCTATGAATGGTGACAATAAAATTCAGCCCGGTAAGAATCGATGAAAAACCAAGTACAAATGCTGCCAGTACCGACATGGTTACATTGGTTCCTGTTTTCACGCTGTAGGGCGCATAAAACGTCCAGCCTGTATCAGCGGGTCCGTCACCGAAAATAAGGGTTGACAAAGCCATGCAGGCTCCAATTACATATATCCACCATGAAAGCAGGTTGAGGCGTGGAAACGAAACATCGTCGGTGCCCAGCATGATCGGCAGAAAGAAGTTGCCGAAGACTGCCGGAATGCTTGGGATGATAAACAAAAAAATCATGATCACGCCATGGAGGGTGAAGATCTGGTTGTACGTTTTGGCTTCCAGAAAATCTTTACCCGGGTTGAGCAGCTCGAGGCGCATCAGCAGCCCCAGTGTCATGCCTACCAGAAAGAAGGTGATGAGCGAATACAGGTATAGCAGTGCTATGCGCTTATGGTCTATACTGAAAATCCAGGAGAAAATCCCTTTTTTTACCTGCAGGTAATTTAAGTCTGTTGTTAATGTTGACATTGGTTTACTATGCGTTGTTGGATTGTTTCTTGCGTTTATTGGATATGATTAATGTGGCCAAAAACAGCAGTGCTGCTACCAATATGAGCGCGCCGGAAACCTTGGTCACATTGAACACATATTTCTGACCCTCAGCATCATAACTAAAACAAAATTCAAGCACCTTGCTGATGGTCGGACCTGATTTTCCCTGGCCTGCCTCAATGATGGCCATTTTCAGGTCGAATGGCAGAAAATAGGTTCCATGAAGGTAGCGGGTGATTTTTCCATCGGGACTAACAACCAACAGGGTTGCCGGATGGATGTAGTTTTCGCCTTCCTGCTTGACCTGATAGCCAATGTTGTCGAGGAAACGGTGTATGGTAAGGCTGTCACCGGTAAAAAAGCGCCAGCTGTTTTCCGTGTCGCCTTTGCCAATTAGCTTGGCGTAGGACTTTTTTTTGTTTTGGGCCAACACTGGCTTTTCAAGGTGACTAAAGCTGATGGTAAAGACCTCATAATCCTTGCCAAGTTCAAGGTCCGACTTTTTCATCACATCGGCCAGGCCATTCATCAGGGGAGTACAAATGCCAGGGCATTCATAATACACCATCGAAATAATGGTTGGTTTGTGAATGGCTTCCTTCAGGTTTACTTCATTGAATTTTTCATCGGTAAACACATAGTCATCACCGATGTATTTGTCGAGTTGCTCATAAACGCCCAGCTTTTCCTGGGCACTCAGCTGAGGCCTGAATTGGACGAGTATGACACATAACAAGGACAAAACCAGGATAGTCTTTTTTGTTAAATGACTCATTGTCTGTAAGATGGCTTTAAAAAGTGTGTAATAATTTGGTTCTGCTAATTTAGACTAAATCTAAATTAGAAAACAAGAAATTTTATCAAAAAGTTTAATTTCAATGAGATAGGAGGTGAAAATTGGCTGTTTTTACTTGTTGAGCAATAATCAATGTATTTGATAATGAATGATATAACAAAAGTGGAATTGTTGAAAATAATATTGGTAAACAAGCTGGTTTTAATCACCAACTGTTGCTTGTCGGATACTATTTTGACAATTGCTACAACCACCATTACCGGTTGGGCAAAAAAAAACCTCCCCGGAAGAATCCAGAGAGGTTGACACTGTGTTGCAAAAGTTTATTGGATGATCACACCCACAGCTTCGATGGTATATTTCCAGCTGTCCAGCGTAATGGCATCGATTTCTTCCTGGCTTTTACCTTCGTCGGCAGCCATGTGTTTCAATACATCAACCGTCAGTTTTTCGCGTGTGGCGATACCTTCGACCCATGCTTTTTTTCCGGAGGCGTCTTTGGGCACACTGAAAGATTCATCCTTCATGTTTACCATGATGTCTTCACCATTTTCCTGCTTTAAGGTAAGCCAGCAACCTGAATGCTGACATACATCAGCAACAGCTCCGTATACCTTCACGGCTACCGGATTTTCGGAAACAAAGGCTGAAGAAAGGGAATTGATGTCAGTCGAGCCATCAGCCTGAATGACAGCCCCAAAATTGCCAGTAGGGGGCAAAGCGGCATGCTCGGTTTGCATTGCCTTACCGGTATTTTCCTTGTTTTCATTGATCGGCTGCTGACAGGCAGATGCCAAAAACAACCAGGATATGCCAAGGGTAATGCAAAAAACCTTGTATAATTTCATGTGATTAGCGCGGATTGATTACAACATCCTTTACTTCTTCAAGGCTCACTGTTCCGCCGTTGTTGCCGAAAGAATTCAATACGTAATTGATGACAGCAACAGCCTCTTCTTTGGTGTTCACCTGGGGAGGCATGGGTGCATTGTAGGTCTTACCATTCACCACGATTTCGTGTGAAGACCCGTTCAGCGCCTGCGAAACGGCGCGTACCTTATCGGCCAATAGATAGTCTGACTGAGCCAAGGGAGGAAATGCTCCGGGAATTCCTTCGCCATTTGCCTGGTGGCAAACAATGCATTTCTCCTTGTAAATTTTTTCACCTGCGGCATATGGACTTTCAGCAACCTGTACACCTGCTTCAGTTTTTACCGCTTCAACAGGAACCTGGGTTTTGGTTTCAGCACCACCGCCGCATCCAAACATTGCTGTCAGTAAGGCTATTCCAGCTACTGAACCAGCTACAAAAGTCAATTTTTTCATGGTTATAAAACTTGTGGGATTAAATTTTTTGCAAAATTACTGAATTTCTCACCGATAAAAGAATGATTCTAAATAATTCGTCAAATTTTAGTAATGACGCGTATTACAGAACATTATGTTTGCTTGTTTTCTGTTTGCTTTTCGGGGATTACTGCGCTGATGGTTTTGTAAAAAGGAACAATTATTGAAAGACGAAACATGCCGCTGCTCTACATATCTTTCGTGTTCCCGGGACTACAACAAGATCCTTTCACCTTGATTTCTTTTTCGGGGCTTAGCATTTTCGATTTTGGACTGATGTATGGAATGCCAAGCGACAAGCCCCTGAGAATGAATATGATTCCCAGCGCAACGATGAAGATGGGAACCACCTTCGCCAGCTTATTCTTGAGGTTTTGTCCAATAACATTGCCCACAATGGATATGCTTAACATGATGGGGATGGTGCCAATGCCGAATACCATCATAAACAGGGCTCCTTTCAAGGCATCACCGGTATTCAGTGCACCTGCTATTGCTACATAAACAAGTCCACAGGGAAGCAATCCGTTCAGCAGGCCTATAACGAGCAGGTTGCGTTTTGAATGATGGCCAAAGAGCTTCCTCAGATGGCCAACCAGGGCGCCTGAATATCCTGAATACAGGTTTTGCGGACTAAACCTGCCCCTGAACAGGATAGGAAAGAACACCGAAATCACCATTATCGCGCCCAATACAATGGAAGCCCACTGCTGGAAACCGGCCATATGGATTCCTTTTCCAAGCAGGCCAAATGCAATGCCCATTACCCCGTATGTAATTGTGCGGCCAAGGTTATAAATCAACCCACCAAAAGCCCTGTCGGCGTAGTCCTTGTTACCCAGTGGCAGTGCAATGGCAATGGGGCCACACATACCAATGCAATGTAAGCTGCCGATGAGGCCAATGCTGAGGGCTGTGTAAAAATCAAGCATGACTATGGAATTGTAATTGATTTTTCAAGATAATATGGTGTACCAAGGTAGGTCCAATCAATTTTGACCAGATAACGGCCATGTAAATCTGCTGAAGGGTATCTGAAAACATGCGCGCTGTCGACTCTTAAACTGGCGAATCTGTCCTTTAGGTCAGTCACGCGGTTGTAAAACTGAACCTCGCCACGAATGCTGTCAGGCATCATGTTTCCGGGAAACTTTACTTCAACAAAGCCATCATTCATTCCCAGACTGACCAGTTCTTCCATGCCGGCAGCATTGTTTTTTTTGTCGATCTGTTGCTGGTAAGCCTGGCCTTTGGGGTAGTAATCCTTTTCGACCAGGTCGACGCTTTCCCTGAACATCAGCACAACAAAAACAATGACCATGATCATAAAGGCTGCCATGGCAAGCGCTAGTTTGGTTCCCCAGTTCCACTTCATATTGGTGTAGTTAAGCTTCACTGCTCACCAATTGTGGCCAGTGATGCAGTTTGATGATTAATTGTCAAGATTGTTTGGTCCTACAAAGTTAAGCTTGTAGGTTGTAATTAGCTTATCGTTGCTGTAAATGCCAAATTTGATGGGTGTATTGCTTGTTTTCAGCAGTCCTTTTTCAAGAATAACCATAAAGTTGGCTTCGCCGACCGTTTCTTTTTTAAGGAATAATTTGTCGGTCAGGTAATTGATTTCTCCTACGGGAGAAATGAGTTTCAATTCAATCGGCATGTCGGTACGAGTTTTATTTACCAGCTGCATCTTATACATATTCGCCAGTTTCGTAGGGCCATATTCCTGAAACAAGGTTCCGGGCACCCGGATAATGGTGGCCTCCACATCGCTGCGGAAAGTAAATAAGGCACCGACAACAATCAGCAACACGGTTAATATGGCTGAATAGGCGATTGAGCGGGCATTAAAAATGGATTTCTTTCCTGTGGAAATTCCCTTTTCGGAATCGTAGCGGATCAGCCCGCGGGGCTGCCCTACCTTATCCATGATGGTGTTGCAGGCATCGATACACGCGGTGCAGTTAATGCACTCGAGCTGGGTGCCGTTCCTGATGTCGATCCCAGTAGGGCAAACGGTGACACAACTCTGGCACTCGATGCAGTCGCCTTTTCCTGATTCGGTCCTGTTTTCGAGGGGATTGTGCTTGCCTTTGGGTTCGCCTCTTTTATAGTCGTAGGCCACGACAATAGATTTAGAATCGAGCAACACGCCCTGAAGCCTTCCATACGGACATGCAATGATGCACACCTGTTCGCGGAAGAAAGCGAAGATGAAATAGAAAACCCCGGAAAACAGCAAGATGGCAATGAAGCTTCCAAGGTGTGCCATCGGTCCGTCGGTGATCAGTTTTTCAAGTTGTTCGATGCCGATGATATAGGCCAGGAAAGTGTTTGAGATCGCGAAGGCGATTCCATAGAAAATCACGTGTTTGGTGGATTTTTTCCAGATTTTCTCAAAATCCCATTCCTGCCGTGCCAGTTTCTTTTGTTTGCTGTAATCCCCTTCGATGAGGTATTCGATCTGCCTGAATACAAATTCCATGAAGATGGTTTGCGGGCACACCCAACCGCAGAATATGCGGCCAAAAATAACTGTAAACAGGATAATAAACACGATGAGGGTGATTAGCGAAAGCACCACCAGGTGAAAGTCCTGCGGCCAGAATACCTGTCCGAAAATGATGAACTTCCGTTCGATGATGTTGAACAGCATAAAGGGTTCACCTTTGTAAGTTAGCCAGGGGCCGATAAACAACAACCCAAGTAAAAAGGTGGCTACCATCCAGCGGTAATTGGTGAGTTTGCCTGAAGGTTTCTTAGGAAACATCCAGATGCGCTTCCCCTCCGCATTCATGGTCGTAACCCTGTCGCGGAAAAATACTTTTTCTTCTTTCTCTGCTTTTGACAAATTATCGTTCATTACGTTTGTTTAATTGGTTTGTCAATACAACTCAGGAAAACGATGCCCCTGAAGCATTCAAGCTTCAGGGGCTTATTTTTAACCATTTCTGGTTCATGTAGTTATACGATAAAAAGCATGTTATTTACCTAAAACGCAAGTAAATTTGCCTATTCGTACAAATCTCCCTGTGGTGCTTTTGGGTTAGCCGGAGTTGATCCGACAATTTCCTCAAGTACATAACTGATGACCTGAAGGCGTTGTTTTTGTGAAAGTTGATCCTTATAGGGAATCATTCCCTTCTCAATCACCCCATTGGTAACGGTATTAAACAGGTTTTCGACCTTATTTCCGTGAATCCAGTAGTTGTCGGTCATGTTTGGCCCTACCAGTCCTCCACCATCCTGCAGGTGACACACGGAACAGATTTTTGTCCACGTTTCTTTCCCTGCGGCCAGTGATTCGCTGTCGGTGAGTATTTTGACTTCAAACACCTCTGTTGTTGGAGCAGGTTTGGCGGCATTTACGCCAGCCATTTCAGTGTCAAATTCCTTCTTTTGAATCAGGTCATCGGCTCGGAAAACCCACAGTCGCACCATATAAAAGATGGCGAAAACGATGGCCAGAATAAATAACCATTTCCACCACGAAGGCAGGTCGTTGTCCAACTCCCTGATGCCGTCATACTCATGATTGCTCAGCAATCGCTGGTTTGTCAGGGTGTCGATTTCGTATTCTTCATGCTTGTTGTCGGGCATATTGTTTGCTGTTGTCATGGTATTCTCATTTATGTTATTGCTCAGCCTGCTTGATTTCTTGTGCCTCTGCGTCCTGTTCATCGAGCGGAAGCCGGCTCATCGAGTCCACTTCATTGTTTTTAAGCCGGGCTACCTTTATAATCAATACAATAAACAGTATCATAAAGATAATGAGCCCGATAATGGGGTACCATTCAATAAAGCTGACTCCTTCAAGTGCATTTGTGACGATTTTCATCCAGTCTGAGTGATTTTATTGATTAATTATATCAGTTACCTTCAACTTTTTTGATGTCGGTTCCCAGGCGCTGAATGTAGGCGATCAACGCAATTACCTCCTTGGAATCCTCAACCTGAATGCCGCCATCGCGCAAACCCTGAGCAATTTTGTTGGCCTGCTTCATGAGGTCGTCATTGGCTTTTTCGGCATAACCTTCCGGATAGGGGACACCCAGTGTCTGCATCACCCTGATCTTCTTGGCTGTCGTACTGATGTCGAGGTCGTCTGTTATCAACCAGGGGAAGGGTGGCATAATGGACTGGGCCACCATTTTTTGCGGACTGACAAAGTGATTATAATGCCATGAATCTGGTTTGTAGATCGGTCCACCTTTCACGCCTTCACGGGCCAAATCAGGTCCTGTTCGTTTCGATCCAAACTGGAAGGGGTGATCATAAATGGATTCCCCTGCTTTTGAATACTCTCCGTAACGTTCTACTTCCGACCTGAAAGGCCTGATCATCTGGCTGTGGCACACATAACATCCTTCGCGAAGGTAAATATCCCGTCCCTGCAGCTCGAGCGGAGTGTAGGGCTGTACACTGCTGATGGTAGGCACATTTGATTTGACCATAAACATGGGTACAAATTCTACGATACCACCGATAAGAATGGCAACAAGTGAGAGAATGGTGAATAAAACAGGTTTGCCTTCAATTACGCGGTGACCCTTGTCAACACCATGATTTTGTGCAATCAGTGCAGGTGCTTCGTCGTCTTCAGTGGGTACAAAAGTTCCCATCTTGGCTGTTTTAATCAGGTTGATGATCATCAGTATCACACCGGTGATGTACAAACTGCCTCCCAGCACGCGGATATAATACATCGGGAGAATCTGAACCACGGTCTCAATGAAATTGGGATAAGTGAGGTATCCTTCTTCGTTGAACTGTTTCCACATCAGACTTTGAGTAAATCCTGCAAAGTATAACGGAATGGCAAAGAACAACATACCTGTCGTAGCCAGCCAGAAGTGGGCATTGGCCATCTTAACACTGAAGAGTTTGGTGTTGTACAATCGGGGCAGAAGCCAGTAAAGCATACCAAAGGTGATCATCCCATTCCAGCCAAGGGCGCCAATGTGCACGTGTGCAATGGTCCAATCGGTAAAATGGCTGAGGGCGTTAACGCTTTTCAGCGACAACATTGGTCCTTCGAAAGTCGACATACCATATGCGGTAATCCCGACAACAAACATTTTCAAAACCGGACTTTCGCGCACCTTATCCCAGGCACCTCTCAGTGTGAGCAATCCATTGATCATACCACCCCACGACGGAGCAATAAGCATGATGGAGAAAACAACGCCAAGCGCCTGTGCCCAGTCGGGAAGCGATGAGTAAAGCAAGTGGTGAGGCCCTGCCCAGATATACAGAAAGATCAGTGCCCAGAAGTGAATGATCGAGAGCTTGTAGGAGTATACCGGCCTGTTGGCAGCTTTTGGTACAAAGTAGTACATCAGCCCAAGGTATGGCGTTGTAAGGAAAAATGCAACCGCATTATGACCGTACCACCATTGCACAAGCGCGTCCTGAATACCTGCATAAACAGGGTAGCTCTTCAGAAAAGAAACCGGAATGGCGATGGAGTTTACAATGTGAAGCACCGCTACCGTGACAAAGGTTGCCAGGTAAAACCAGATGGCAACATAAATGTGTTTTGTTCTTCTTTTTACGGTAGTCATGATCATGTTGATGCCAAACACAACCCAAATCAGGGCAATGGCAATGTCAATCGGCCATTCGAGTTCTGCGTACTCTTTGCCTACGGTGATGCCAAAAGGAAGGGTCAGGGCAGCCGAAACAATGATCAGTTGCCATCCCCAAAAGTGAATTTTGCCGAGCAACTCACTGAACATGGGCGTTTTGAGCAGGCGGGGCATGGAATAATAAATTCCGGTAAACATGCCGTTGCCCACAAAGGCGAAAATAACCGCGTTGGTGTGCAAGGGGCGCAGCCTGCCAAACGAAAGCCAGGGGATGTTGTTGCTCATGAGGGGAAAAATCAACTCAAGGGCAATCGTCAATCCCACCAGCATGCCTACAATGCCCCACAGGATGGTGGCATTCATAAACAAGCGCGCAATCTTGTTGTCATAGGTAAATTTCTGTAACTCCATAATCTAATTTTTGGTTATTGTTGTTGTTGATTCAGTTTCTTTCGTGGCATTTTCTTCTGTGGGCAGCTTGTTGTCGAACAGCATCCTGACCGAAGGTGAATAGTCATCATCATACTGGCCACTGGTCACGGCCCAAATAAAAGCGACCAGAAAACCACCTGCAACGATGATTCCAAGAATGATTAAAAATATGATGGCTGCCATTTAGGTAATAAGGTTCTTCATTACGAAGTTTGATACAAAGTTAATCAATGAAGGCATTATTTATTTCAAAACACTTAATTTAGAATAAATCTAAATAATAATATTCAGCTTAGCTAAATAACAGAAGAACAAATATATGCAGTATAATTATATATCTTTTTCCGATCGTTGCATGTGAATATTTTACCGTTTCAAGGCGTTTACAGCGCATATTTTGAAAGCAATTTGACCGAGATACTTGCGAATGCAACCACCGAGATGGAGCTTAATGGCATGAGGATAGCCGCAATTAGTGGCGATAGCTGTCCGGTGATGGCAAAGCCAAGTCCGGCAATATTATACGAAAGGGAGATTGCGAAACTGATCCAGATGATGGTGAAACTTTTATGGGTAAACCCGATGAATTTACCAAGGTCCCTGAATCGGACCGATTCCATGATGGCATCACAGGCTGGGGAGAAACTAAACACATCGTCAGCAACAGAAATTCCCACCTTGCTCGAAGCAAGCGCCCCGGCATCGTTAAGCCCATCGCCAATCATAAGCACTTTTTTGCCTTCGGCTTTTAGCTTTTCGATATAGGCCTTTTTATCCGTTGGTGTTTGGTTAAACAGCAATTTGGATCCTTCGCCAAAAACCTGCGACAATTTTGCGGCTTCGGCATCATTGTCGCCGGAAATCAAGTGGAGGGATGCGATTTTTTTAAGCTGTTGAATATTGTCAGCCAGCCCTTCCCTGTATACGTTTTCGATGGTAAAATATCCGGCCTGGCGGTTCGAAAAGCTGATATACACCCGGCTGTCGTTTCTGGTTTCTTCAGCTGCCTCACCAGTTACAAAACGCTTTGAACCGATGTTTACCCTGGTGTTCAGAACCACGCCGGTGATGCCCATGCCATGGATTTCTTCAAATGAATCTGGTTCATACGCAGGTGAATCCAACAGCCGTTCGTTGAGGATCACACTTAATGGATGGCCCGAATGGCGCACAAGCGATCGCACCAGCGAATTTTCTGCCTCCGTTAGCGGGTTCCCGTGAAAACGCACCTCCACTTCCCGGTTCATCGTGATGGTTCCTGTTTTGTCGAACACAATGGTGTTGATGTTGTGCAACTGTTCAATCACATCAGTCGACTTGAGGTAAAAACCTTTGTGCCCGAAAACACGCATGGTGCTGCCAAATGTGAATGGCACAGTTAGCGCCAGTGCGCAGGGGCAGGCGATGATTAATACAGAAGTGAACACAAACACAGCCTTGCCCACATCGATAGTTGCCCAATAGGCAAATGCAGCCGAGGCGATCACAAGGATCGAAATGGTGAAATAGTGGCTCACGTTGTTCACATGGTTCTTTAGACGAGAAGCATCCTGCTTGGTACTCTGCTGGTTCCAGAGCTGCGTAAGGTAACTTTGCTCAACGGCATGCTCAATCACCAGTTCGATAGAGCTTCCTGCCTGCCGTCCTCCTGCGTAAATAAAATCACCTGTTGCTTTGGCAACCGGCATTGATTCACCGGTAACAAACGAATAGTCAATATTCCCCTGACCACGTACAATACGCGCATCAGCAGGTATAAGTTCCTGGTTTCGGACAAGGATATGGTCACCTGTTTTCAGGTCCTTGATCGGAACGATATTTTCTGATCCATTTCCGATGCGGGTGATGGCAACAGGAAAATAGGATTTGTAATCGCGGTCGAACGACAAAGCCTGATAGGTTTTTCCCTGATACCATTTCCCAATAAGCAGGAAAAAGATAAGTCCGGCCAGGGAATCCATATAACCAATGCCATTTCCGCTAAAAACCACCCAGCTGCTTTGCAGAAACAGGGCAATGATACCAAGAGATATGGGTAAATCGATGCTGATGATTTTATGCTTCAGGCCTTTCCATGCCGAAAGGTAATAATCGTTTGCACTGAAGAAAACAACAGGCAATATCAGCAGGAAGCTAAGCCATCCAAACACATACCTGAATTCCTGCTCGAGGAGATCTCCGCCGGGAAGGTATTCCGGAAAGCTGTACATCATGATATTCAGGAAACTGAAGGCTGCAATCCCGATTTTCAATAACAGGCTGCGGTTTGTTTTAGCGGGTGCCTTTTTATCGAGCTGATCAAGGGTTATTTCCGGTACATAATGTATGGCAGCCAATAATTCGGCTAGTTGACGGAGGCTGATCTGGTCGGTGCGAAAGGTAATATGGACCTCTTTCTTTGGGAAGTTCACCGAAGAAAAAGTGACCGCTTTGTGCAGGGTGTCGAGGTGTTCGAGCAGCCAGATACACGAAGCACAATGGATTGTAGGAATGAAAAAAGTGACACGTGCGCTGGTCCCATCGCGAAAATCAAGCAGGCTTTCGTTGATTTCATCATGATCGAGAAAGGCAAATTTGCTGAGTGTCTGCACCTGTCCGAGCTTAATACCCGACATCGGCTGAATGGCATAATACTGGCCAAGGTCCTTTTCGCTCAGCAGGGCATATACGGTCTTGCACCCATGACAGCAAAATGGCTTATCGTCATGTATAACAGGACTGCTTCCGCAATCGGCTCCACAGTGCACACATGCCGTTTTTTCCATGTGGTTTATTTCTGCCTGGCAGGCATAAAGCGGATTCGCCACATGCCACGAAGATCGCCCGGCTTGAAACCGGTAGCCATGTCAGCCGGGTATAACGAATTGATCAGCGCAAGGTCTTCAGCTTTGATGTCACTGTCGGGATTTCCGTGGCAGCTCAGGCATTGGTTTGTCAGGATGATGGGCGCATAATATTCGAGGTAGTTGTCTTTTGTAAGTACCACCTGGTCCATGATCGATTCTTTTTGGGCATTCAAACGGTCATAGGTATCAAAGATTTCTTTCTCGAAAGGTCCCATGGCGTTGGCCGGATTTCTGGTTTTTGCCGCCAGGCGTTTTATCGACACATGGTAGGTTTTCGAAAGTGAATCGGTTAGTGGATAAGCCTGCAGGTTACAGTATTTCATGGCTTGTTGCACGCCTCCTTCGGCCATCGCGCTGCTGAGTTTTCCGGTCAAAGTCAGAAAACTGGCCTTCAGCACCGTACGGCCGGTCGATTTGTGTGTGGCAGCTACATCCTGTGTAAGGGTTCCGCTCCACTTCCATGTTGAATCGTCGCTTTCATTAATCCTGTTCTTTCCCAGAAAACTGCACGATGTAAGCATCACCGTCATCACAATAACTGCAATTAATTGAAAGGTGTTTTTCATGTTTGAAGGGTTTGTTAAACTTCGAAAATTGATTTGTTCGCTTGTCCCTGACTAACGGTAAAATCTGCTGCATGATTGCCTGCGAGGGCAATAATTTCATCGGTTGTGGCATTCCTTACCGCAACGACTTCGCCCGAAAACACCAGGTTTTTCCCTGCCATGGTATGATTGAAATCCATTGTGACCCGATCGCTCATTTTGCGAATGATCCTGCCAAGGTGCCGGTTACCATCACTGTCAGCCATTGGAAACACATGTCCTACCTGCACGATTTCATCATCAATGAGCCCATTTTCATCGGCAAATGTAGTGAGTGGCAGGTCGAAGATCGCACGGGGATCAATTTCGCCATAGGCTTCCCGGCAGGGCACTTCGAATGAAAATGCCTCGCCCGGGGCTTTGCCCATGAGTTGGCGTTCGAAGGCGTCGAGCAGCAGTCCGTGTCCGAACAAAAATTCTTCAGCCTGCTCAGGACGAAGCTGTTGAAGTGTTTTTCCGTCAGCCTGATCCGTCACCTGATACCAGATGAGTCCGATCGTATTTTTTTCGATAAGCATTGGCGTTTCTTTTTATTGCTGACAAGCCTCCTGGGGCGCGTACCGACAGGAGGCCTGTAAAATGGTGTATCCTTAAAATGCTTGGTAATAGGTTACTTGGCCAGCTGTCTCAGATAATGGATGATTGCCCACCTGTTTTGTGATTGAACCTGACTGCCATGAGGCCCCATGAGGCCCGAAAGCGTTCCCATCGTAATGATGTGGTAGATTTCACCGTCAGGTTTGTTTTGAGTAATGGGATCCATGAGGTTAGCAGGCTTGGCCAGGAACAGCTTGCTTGTATACAGATGTCCATCGCCTTTGCCTTGGGCGCCATGACAATGAATGCAATAGATTTCGTACTGTCGTTTGCCTTCGGTAATTACGGCGGTACTGGCCTCGAGTGGATTCATCAGGGTTTTGCCCGCAGCTACCTGATCTTCAAACGATTTGGCTTTAAAAGGATAGGGTGTGAAGCCGCGTGGTATGGTGCCTTCAGCAGGAGTAATCATTGTTCGTCCATCTGCGAAAACAGCACTGGGTGAATAGGTTTCGGCTGCCTGAGAATATGCCATGTCGGGAAAATAAGTGTAACCGGGATGATTTTTGTCCCTGTTGCACGACATCAGGAAAGCAATCATCAGCATGGGAAAGGCTATTTTAATTAAGTTTCGCATAAGGCTTAATAGTTTGTGTGATACTCAAGACTCTCTTTATACAGCGGATGGTTTTTCGGAACCAGCGGATGCTTCGATAAGGAGCGGAAAACAACCAGGAGGAACAATCCGGCATACCCAATGGTTAATCCGATTTCGAGCAACCCGATGCCGGCTCCTTCGCCTACTGCTCCCGGCATCACTATCTGGTAGAGGTCAATCCAATGTCCGATAAATACCACGATGGCAACAGGCAACAACACGAGGAACATGCGTTTTGAATTGCGTGTCATCAACAGCAGCAGCGGCACAATGAGATTCAGGACAAGGTTCAGGTAAAATATGGTCCCAAATTGATTGATGCGGGTATAGAAATAAACCGTTTCTTCAGGGATATTTGCATACCAGATGAGCATATACTGTGAGAACCACAGATAAGCCCAGAAAATGCTGAAACCAAACAGGTATTTGCCCAGGTCGTGCACATGCTCATCATTCACATGGGTCATCAGGCCCATGCGTTTGAGAATAAACAGAATGATGATCAATACGGCTACACCGCTAACGAGCATTCCCGAAAAAATATACCAGCCATAGAGGGTGCTGAACCAGTGGGCGTCGATCGACATCAACCAGTCCCAAGAAGAAGTAACACTGGTAACGGCATAAAACACGATAAACAGGGCCGAAAGCATCCGCAGGCGGTTGAAATAAAAAATTTCACCGTTCAAATCGAGCTTGGCCGAGGTTTTCCTGATAAGGTGGGCCAACACTATCCAGCCTGCGAAGTAAACAGCAAACCTGATCGAAAAGAATGGAATATTCAGATAAGCTGCTTTCTTTAAAAGGATGGCATCCATATGGTCGGCATGGGTCCATTCATACAGGGCATGCATTCCACCGAGGATAAAAAGCAAGGCCATCAGCACGCCAGCAACAGGAATAAAGGCACTCATGGCCTCTCCGATACGCTGCACACTAACCTGCCAGCCTGATTCGGCAATGGCATGCACTGCAACAAAAAACAATCCGATGAGCGCGATGCCCAGGAAATATACATTGTTCATCAGCAGGTTTGCAGCGATGCGTTCGCCACCAAGTCCGCCAAAATATCCGTACGCCAGCGAAATGAGCCCGATTATCACCATTCCAATGGCGACATTAATCAGTTTTTTTGGAAGCGTAAATGATTGATTCTCCATAGCTGATTTATTTCTATGCTTTAAATTGAATTCCTAATGCACCAGCCTCGGCAAGTGCTTTTTCCACCTGTTTTACTTCCTCGTCTTCCTGAATATCCACGACGAGTAAAAAGCGGTCGTCAGTCGAACGTTCGTCATGGATAATAGTTTTAGCACCGGGACCGATATTGCTCCGGATAAAGAAAGCGATAACCATGCTGAAAGCCGCAAAAAGTACGGTCATTTCGAAGGTCACCGGAATAAAGGAAGGAACAGCGAAAAATGGTTTTCCGCCAAAATTCAGTGGATAGGCTTTGGTGAATACCCATGCCTGAAACAAGAATCCTGTAAGTCCGCCAATTGCTCCTCCGATAAAGGCCACACGGGTCAGTCTCGATCGCCTGAAACCTAGCGCTTTATCCAGTCCGTGAACAGGAAAAGGCGTCATCACATCGGCAACATCAATCCCTTTTGATTTCAGTTGTTTGATCCCTTTCAACAGGTCCTCTTCGTCATTGTAGTATGCGGTGATGTATTTATTCATGGTCGGCATGTTTTTGATGTTCACCTGATGATTTTAACACACTCTTGATTTCGGCAATTGCAATAACCGGAAACACCCTGATAAACAGCAGGAAGAGGGTGAAAAACAGGCCTAATGTTCCAACATATAATCCAACTTCAACAATGGTTGGTTTGTACATGGTCCAGCTTGAGGGCAGGTAATCGCGGTGGAGCGAAGTGACTACAATCACGAAACGCTCGAACCACATCCCGATATTCACAAAGATGGAGATGATAAAGGTAGCCACTAGATTCGTCCTGATTTTCTTGAACCAGAAGAGCTGTGGGGTAATCACGTTGCAGGTCATCATAATCCAGTAAGCCCAGGCGTAAGGTCCGAAAGCCCTGTTAAAAAAGGCGTAGGTTTCGTATTCAACTCCTGAGTACCAGGCCATAAAGAACTCGGTAAGGTAAGCGATCCCCACAATGGAGCCTGTAAGAATGATGATTTTATTCATCGACTCAACGTGGTTCACGGTGATATAATCTTCAAGGTGCAAGGCTTTTCGCGTAACGATCAGCAAGGTAAGCACCATGGCAAACCCCGAAAAGATAGCTCCCGAAACAAAATATGGCGGGAAAATGGTGGTGTGCCAGCCCGGAATGACCGAAGTCGCAAAGTCGAAACTTACAATGGTGTGCACCGACAAAACCAATGGTGCGGCCAGTCCGGCGAGGATAAGGCTGATGGTCTCGTGCCTCGACCAGTGTTTGGCCGAACCGGTCCAGCCAAAACTCAGGAAGCCATAGATGGCTTTTCTGATTTTGTCCTTTGCCTTGTCGCGTACGGTTCCAATATCAGGGATGAGGCCCACATACCAGAAAACCAGCGAAACGGCGAAATAGGTCGAAATCGCAAATACGTCCCACAGCAGGGGCGAGTTAAAATTGACCCATAAAGCCCTGGTGTTGGGATATGGAAATATGAAAAATCCCAGTAAGAGTCGGCCCATGTGAATCAATGGGAAAAAACCGGCACAGGCAATCGCGATGAGTGTCATGGCTTCGGCCGAGCGGTTGATGCTGGTTCTCCATTTTTGACGGAAGAGCAGCAAAATGGCTGAGATAAATGTACCGGCATGACCGATACCAACCCACCAAACAAAGTTGGTGATATCCCAGGCCCAGCCTATTGTTTTGTTTGTTCCCCAGGTTCCAATGCCGTAAAACACGGTCATGAACGAAGCCCAGGCCCCAAACAGTGCAGCAGCACCAGCAATGGTCATTCCCATATACCAGTATTTCGAAGGAGTTCCAGCCATTGGTGCCAGAATATCTTTGGTCACCTGGCTGTAATCTTTGTTCCCCTTGATCAGTGGTTCTCGAATTGGAGATACGTACATTCTCTGTTGAATTTGGTTATGCGTTTGTGTTTTTTACTTTCGTCAGATAGCCGACTGATGGCATCACGTGCAGTTCTTCGAGCACATGGTAATTGCGTTCATCTGCAAACATTTTCGAAACCTTGCTGTTGCTGTCATTCAGGTTGCCAAAAATGATGGCATCGGCAGGGCATGATTGGGCGCAGGCCGGCTGTACTTCACCATCGGCAAGCATCCTGTTTTCCATTTTGGCATCCAGTTTCTTTTCCTGGATGCGCTGAATACAGAAGGAACATTTTTCGATGACCCCCTTGGCCCTTGTCACAACATCCGGATTCAGCACCAGTTTTCTGAGGTCCGTTTCCATGTTTGCGGTGTCGTGCAGGTTGCCGGTGAAGGCATCGGAATTGGTGTAGTCGAAGAAGTTGAAACGGCGAACCTTGTACGGACAGTTGTTGTTGCAATACCTTGTGCCGATGCAGCGGTTGTAGGCCATTTGGTTGATGCCTTCGTTTGAGTGGGTGGTGGCGGCAACAGGGCAAACGTTTTCGCATGGCGCATTGTCGCAATGCTGGCACATGATCGGTTGACGCACAAGTTCAGGGTTTTCAGGATCACCTGTATAATAACGGTCAATTCTGATCCAATGCATCTCCCTGGCCTTGAGCACCTGTTCTTTGCCCACGACAGGAACATTGTTTTCGGCAGAGCAAGCCACGATACAGGCATTGCAGCCGGTGCAGGAGTTCAGGTCGATGGCCATGCCCCAATGCAATCCGTCGTAATCCTTTTTGGGATACAGCGTCTTCATATGGGCCAGAATTTCTTCCCGCACTTCATTGCCCGACTTTGGATCTTCGAGGTAAGCCCCGAGATTGGTCTCGCGGATAATTTCGCGGCCTTCCATCGAGTGATGAGTTTGTGTACGCGCGATTTTGTATTCGCCCGAAACTTTTTCTATTGTCACTCCAGAAAGATCGAAACTTCTGTTTCCGTTTGACAAGGTCACCAACGGGTAAGCGTTCACACCCACACCCTCTGAAGCAAGACCAGCTTTCTCGCGGCCATAGCCCAGAGCGATCGAAACGGTGTTTGCTTCCTGTCCGGGTTGAATCAACACTGGAAACGGTCCTAACTTATTGATCGTGATCAGGCTCTCGTCAGCAAGGCCATATTGATCAGCAAGTTTTTGAGATACACATGCGTAATTATCCCAACAGGCTTTGGTGATGGGATCGGGTAACTCCTGCAACCAGGGGTTGTTGGCGTATTTTCCTGTTCCAACGCTGATGTTAAAATACAAATCCAGGTCGACTGCTTCTGCCTCATTACCCTTGATGTTTTGCACGATTGCACCCAATTCGGGGGCTTTATAGGCAACTACCTCCAACTCTTTTTCGCCAGAGTTGTAAACGCCATCATGCAGCTTTTCGTTCCAAAATGCCGTGAATGTGCCAGCGAATCCAGCTTTTGGGAACAGGTTCTTTTCCCAATATTCCTGAATGAATTTTCTGAAATCCATTTTGCTTCCGCACCAGGCCAGCAGGCTTTCCTGTGCAGCACGGGTGCTGAAAATCGGACGAATGGCCGGCTGTGCGAGCGAATAATGGCCAGTCTTCACTTCTGCATCATTCCAGGCTTCAAGGTAATGGTGATCCGGGCAGATATAATCGGCATACACCGAAGTCTCTTCATTAAGTACCGGCATGGCAATCTTCAGTCCAACTTTCTGCAGGCCGCTGATGAATTTCTCCCTGTCGGGATAGTCATAAACCGGATTTACATCGTAAAGGATGATACCATCCACGGCGCCGGCGTTCATTTCATCCACCAAACTTGCCATATTGCTGTCGATTCCTTGCCTTACCTTCAGGTGCACGCCGGTGTCGATGGTGTTTCCATAATTGCCCAGCAAGGCATTGATGGCAACAACCAGCAACTGGGTTTCTGTGTCGTTGCTGCCGCAAACCACCAGCGATTCTCCTTTTGCTTCAAGCAGTTCGGCGGCAAGCGGTGCCATGTCGAGGCTTGCGTTTGTGGCGTTTTGTGTGCCAGTGGTAAGTTGAACCAGTTCGTTATACAAGGCGGCAATAGTGGCCTTTTGTTCCGAAGGTTTCAACATCAGGCGTTTATCGGCATTTGACCCGGTAAGCGACATGCCGCCTTCATATTGTAGGTGTCGCGACATGGTTTTTTTACCTTCGTGCAGCTTGCGGTTTGCAGTATACTGCTTGGTAAATTCAACCGGAGAAAGCCAGCTGCCCAGAAAGTCGGCATCGAAGCTTACAATCAATTTGGCGCGCTCAAAATGGTAGGCAGGAATAAATGCTTTTCCAAAGGCTGTTTCGTTGGCCTGCAACATCCCTGAGGATGAAATAACATCGTACTGAACGTGTTCGGTATTGGTGTAATGGGATGCGAAAAGCGAAATCGCTGCCTTTGTTGACGGGCTGATAATGGAGGAGGAGAGGATAACAATTTTACCTCCTTTTTGGTTGATGGCCTCCAACAACGGAACCAACTGCTGGTCCATCTGTTCCCAGCTTGTTTCTTCACCCTTGATGGCAGGTTTTGTGTGGCGCGAATTGTCGTAAAGGTTCAGCACTGAGGCTTGTGTTCTGGCGCTTGTTCCTCCGCGGCTCACAGTGGATAAGGTGTTGCCTTCAATTTTGATGGGCCTTCCGTCGCGTACCTTCACCAGGATGCTGCAATAATCGACACCATCGTAAAAGGTGGAAGCATAATAACTTGCTTTTCCAGGAACCATCTCCTCGGGTTGAATGAGGTATGGAATGGCCTTTCGAACGGGTTGCTCGCAACTGGAAGCCACTGCTGCCGATGCCACGGTGAATCCAAATATTTTCAGAAAATCCCTTCGTGTAGGTCCGTTGCCTGACTTTGCTTCGGTCTGTAATGCAAGGATGCTTTTTTTATCCCCCAATATTTCTTGGCCTGATTCCTGATCAATTACTAAACTCAGTTCTTCGAGGCTTTTGTAATATTTCTTTTCCATTCAGAATTGTATAAGCGATTATAAGTTTAATAATGACATTTCATGCAATTGTCGCCACCTACCATGTCTTCGGTCACTTTCTTAATTGCACCGCTTTTCATTTGTTCGTGCAATTTCTCGTAGGTGTTGTAGAAGCTGTTTGAGGTGAACTGCACTTCAGTTTTGCGGTGACAGTCGAGGCACCATCCCATGCTGAGGTCTTTCACCTGCATCACCACATCCATGGTTTTGAGGTCGCCATGGCATTCGATGCAGTCGATTTTTCCGGCGTTAACATGCTGGGCATGACTAAAAAACACATGGTCGGGCAAATTATGTACCTTGATCCATTCGATGGGTTTTCCTGTTTGCCATGAATCGAGCACCTTGGCGATTTCAGTTGTACCGGTGAGCTTTCCTGATTTCACAACGTTATGGCAGTTCATACAGACATGAGTGCCCGGGATGCCGGCCGATTTGCTCTGTTCGGCGGTGCTGTGGCAATATTTGCAGTCGATCTGGTTCTGACTGGCATGTACCTTATGTGAAAACCATACCGGCTGATCGGGCTGATAGTATTGCTGACGACCTAACATAGAGGCTTCCTTGTAGGCGATTTCACCCATGATAAACAGCGAAACAATAATCAGGACCGAATGTACGAACCTGGCTTTGATGAATTTGGTGCCAAACAAATCGACCAAAACAATGATCAGGATGAGCAGGGTGATGATAAATGTTGTCCTGAAATTCCGGTTTGCATCCCTTTCGAGGTCCGACAACCTGGCTTCGCGTTCAGCCTGGGTTTTGGCCATCTGATCCAGCATCGCCTGTTTTGCATTAGCGGCAGTGTCGGCAGCAACAGCATACTCTGCAGCCACTTTCCCGCCATTTTCGATGTACTTCAGGATGTCGAGGATTTGCGCTTCGGTGAAGTTGTGCGAAGGCATCGGAATCCGGTTGTTTTCTTCGAAGAGCTTGACCGCGATCGGGTCGCCGGCCTGAATCATGGCCTGTGAGTTGTTGATGAACTTAACCAGCCATTCTGTTGTCCGGCGTTGGGTAACGCCCGCAAGCGACGGCCCGATCAGCTTTGGCTCATTGATGTTGTGGCAGGCCTTGCACTCCTGAAATAGTTTTTCAGCTTCAGGTGTCTGGGCTTTTACACGCATCGATGGGAGCAAGGCCCCCATGAGCACAAACAGCATGACTACCCGGTTAATGTTACCTAACAAGGATAAAAATCTAATCATCATTTTTGATGCTAATTATGATTGAGTTGAGATTTTGAATTCGGTATAAATGCAATCTCCTCATTAATAGGATATTGTACTTGTGTTATTTTGCAATTGATTGACTTTTCAAATATAGAAAGATTTTCAAATCAAAAAACTCATACAAGTATTATATTACTTGAATATTTTTTTATGCAGGCTCAAATTTCTTTGAAAAAACAACACGACCTGCATGAAACAGCCCATGAATACAATTGAAAACCTTGCCTTGCAAGCAATCACCCAAATATACAATGAAATTTAATGAAAGCTGAAATGTTTTAAAAAAAAAGCTGTGAACAACTACAAGCAATAAAAAAAGTGCACCCACTTCATAATGGGTGCACTTCTGGTATAAGTTCATGCTGTTAGTAGCGATCAAATGCCTTGATTTGTGCAGCTGGCTTTACCAGCTTCCACCGGCACCGCCGCCGCCAAAGCTGCCGCCTCCAAAGCCGCCAAAGCCGCCGCCACCGCCGCCACCGCCGCCAAATCCACCTGAGCCTCCGGTGAAGTTGCCCCAACTGCCTGAATTGCTCCTGCCAGCCTGACTTGCCAGCCACAAGGCTGTCCAGAAGGGGAGGCTGCCTCTGCTGCCAAGGTGGTTGTTGTTTTGAGAATTACGCATCAGAAACACAATAATGATGATAATGATGATCGGAATGAACCACACTCCTCCGGGAGAGGGGTTGTGGCTGTTGAGATAATCTTCTCCCGTGAACTCACCCGAAGCCAGCGACATCATGGTATTGATGGCTGCATCGATGCCGTGGTAATAATCGTTCTGGCTGAACGAAGGAATCATTTCATTTTCCACGATGCGCTTGGCAAGGGCATCGGGTATTGGTCCTTCGAGGCCATAACCGGTGGCAATAAATGCCTGGCCACGGCTGTTTTTCATCTTGGGTTTGATCAGGATTACGGCTCCATTGTTTTTACCAGCGCGGCCAACACCCCAGGTTTCTCCAATTTTGTACGCAAAAGTCTGGGGTTCGTAGTCCTGAAGGTCGGGAACCAACACCACCACAATCTGGGTGGACGTTGTGTCGTTGTAGTCCCTTAACTTCCTTTCGAGGGCATCGGTCTGTGACTTGCTCAGGGTTTGGGTAAAATCATTCACCAGGCGTGGCGGATCAGGACGCTCAGGAATGTTCTGTGCCTGGGCAAAGATCACTGCAAACATTGATGCAATGACAAAGAGATATTTTAAAAACTTCATAATCAGAGCGCTAAATTATTTTTCCTTGTCAAACTCCTTCGGCAGAATGCACCTTCACCGATGTGGTGGAGGCAGCTGTTTTCAGCTTCACCACTGCATCAACCAAATGAAATCTCATCGGAAAGTTCATTCACATCATTTGCTTTATGAGGGAAATGATGTTTTAGTTTCATGCCCGAAAGCTCGATTCCCTTGGTCAATCCTGTAACGAAATCACCTTGTTTGAAATGTTCCCGCAGCATTTCCTTCACATCTTCCCAGAAATTTTTCTCAACCACTGCATTGATGCCACTGTCGCCGATGATCGCGAATTTCCGGTCGTTGATGGCCAGGTAGAACAGTACGCCATTCCTGTCAGCGGTTTTTTTAATGCCCAGCTTTTCGAACAGAAAGGCTGCACGGTCAAGCACATCATGTTTACAATGGCTTTCGATATGCACCCTGATCTCGCCTGAAGTTTCGTTCTCGGCGTGCGCAATGGCCTTGATGATTTGGTCTTTCTGCGTTTGGGTAAAAAAATCCTGTGCGTCTGGCATAATGACTGAAACTTAACTGGTTACTTACTGAAATCCACTTCGGGTGCTTTGTCGGCACCTTTTACAGCCTCGAAATAGGCTTTTGCTTCAAATCCGAACATACCTGCAAAGAGGTTTGTCGGGAATTTTTTCAGATAAGTATTGTATTCCTTGGTGGTATCATTGAACTTCTGCCTTTCGGTGGCAATGCGATTTTCAGTGCCTTCGAGCTGCGCCTGGAGTTCAAGAAAATTCTGGTTTGATTTCAGCTCAGGGTATTTTTCAACCACCACCATCAGCCTGCCCAATGCTCCGCTGAGGCCGTCCTGTGCCTGCTGAAACGCCTGCATATTGTCGGCGGTTAATTTGGAGGCATCTATGTTTACACTGGTTGCTTTTGCCCTTGCCTCGACAACGCCGATGAGTACTTCCTGCTCCTGGGCAGCAAAGCCTTTCACCGTGTTCACCAGGTTTGGGATAAGGTCGGCACGGCGCTGGTAAACGTTTTCTACCTGTGCCCACTGTGCTGTAACCTGTTCGCCTTTGGTTACCATATTGTTATAGGTCGATTTGAACATGCTGTAGCCAATGAACAACACTGCGCCGATAACTACGAGAATAATAATGCTCTTTTTCATGTGATGTGTATTATTTTGCTAAAGTAATCAATTATTTGTGTTTTGCCTATGCGATGGTCAGTACGAATACGGTGCTACCCGTTCATCGGTGCTGCCATCGCATTGGCAGATATTTGTTTAGAGCCTGGTTAAATTACGCTGAATGAAGTCATTCAAGGCTTTGCCCTTCAGCAGGTTTTTCGACAAGCGGGCAAGGTCGTAAAGCTGGCTGATAGTTGAATCCCGTTCTGCATCGTCAGCATCGGCCAACTTTGAAATGGATGGATGATTGGCGTTTACCACCAGGGTATATGAGTCTGGCAGGTCGCCCAAACCCATCATGGGTCCGCCACCCAGCACACTCATGTCTTTCATGCGGCGCATAAACTCGTTTTGGGTAATCATCACCGGGCTGTCGCTTTCACTCAGGTTTTCGAACGCGAGCTCAAATTGTTTTTTGTCGATATTGCGTTCAAAGGCTTCTTTGATGCTTTCTTTCTGGGTGTCGTCAAGCTTCGAAGGCAGCACGGTGTCGTCTTTTTCGATGAGTTTTTCGATGGTGTTTGAATCCACCCTGGCAAAACCGGCATCCTTCAGTTTCTGCTCCATGGTGTTCACAAAATGGCTGTCGAGCACGCCATCCATCAGCAGCACGTCGTATCCGCGTGAAGTGGCTTGTTCAATATAGCCAAACTGCTCTTCTTTGTTTGAAGAGTAAAGGTAAATCAGCTTCTTGTGTTTATCTTTCTGCTGGCCTTCGATGTGCTTTTCATACTCTTCGAGGGTAAAGAATTTTCCTTCGGTGTTCTTTAGCAGCACGAATTTTTCGGCCCTTTCATAGAATTTGGGATCAGAGATCATTCCATACTGGATGAAAATCTTAATGTCGTCCCATTTCTTTTCGAAATTTTCACGATCCTTTTTGAACAGGTCTTCGAGCTTATCGGCCACTTTTTTCGAAATATGGCTTGATATCTTTTTCACATTCTGGTCACTTTGCAGGAACGATCGGCTCACATTCAGCGGAATATCAGGCGAATCGATCACACCATGCAGCATGGTCAGAAAGTCGGGCACGATGCCTTCAACCGAGTCGGTGACGAACACCTGGTTGCAATACAACTGGATTTTATTGCGCTGAAGCTCGTAATTGTGTTTTACCTTCGGGAAATAGAGGATTCCGGTGAGGTTAAAGGGGTAGTCGACATTGAGGTGAATCTGGAACAGTGGCTCATCGAAATTCATCGGATAAAGCTCCCTGTAAAACGATTTATAGTCTTCGTCTGTGCTGTCGGATGGCGCTTTTTTCCATAGGGGAGAGGTGTTGTTAATCATCCACGGCTTCTCAATGGTTTTGGTTTTTGGGTTGCCGTCTTTGTCTGTTTCGCCTTCGATGGGTTCCTGTTCTTTTTTTGTGCCAAACTGAATGGGTACAGGCAGGAATTTGCAGTATTTTGTCAGCAGTTCACGCAGCTTGTATTCTTCGAGGAAATCAAGGTTTTCCTTGTCGATGTGCAGTACAACTTCGGTTCCGCGGTCTTTTTTGTCAATTTCGGTCATGGTGTATTCCGGACTACCGTCGCATTCCCACTGCACGGCTTTCGTGCTTCCGCCTTTTTTATAGGTCTTCGTGCGGAGTGTAACCTTTTCCGAAACCATAAACGAAGAATAAAAGCCTAAACCAAAATGTCCGATGATGGCATTTGCTTCTGCTTCGGTCTTGGTTTTGAATTTTTTCACAAATTCTTCAGCGCTCGAGAAAGCAATCTGGTTGATGTACTTTTCAACCTCATCCTGCGTCATGCCGATGCCGCGGTCGCGAATCGTGATGGTTTTCTTCTTCTTGTCGACTTCAACCTGGATGGTGATATCCCCAAGCTCATCCTTGAACTGGCCTGACGAAGCAAGGGTTTTGATCTTTTGTGTGGCATCAACCGCATTGCTGACCAACTCACGGAGAAATATTTCATGATCGGAGTAGAGAAACTTTTTAATGATGGGAAAAATGTTCTCGGTTTTTACTTCGATGGATCCTTTTTGCATAATGAAAAATTTTTTAGGTTTTGGGCATTAGCAAATCAAAGGCTGTGCCATCCGGATTTAGCTGACATTTTGACCACCTTTTCCAGCGTATTGACAGTTGAAGACGGAGATGTTACCTGGATATTCAGTATCAGGTGATCAGTAATGATGCCCATTTCCAGGAATTAATCTGTGTATTTTTATGCACAGTGGCTATAACAATAAACAGTGATCACTAATGGACTAGATGCTAAACATTTCATTTGCAGCAAAAAGGCATTCATTATTAAATTAGAACACAAATCAAAAAGGGGATTTTTGCTATGCTTTGGTTTGATGTGTACCTTTGCTGTTCAGGAAAACACCATGGAAAATGCACTCTTTGAGTTGATGGAGGCCATGCAGCAGGCGATAGCCGGCAATTTCTTTATCAAGCTTACACTCAGCAAGCCTGTAAGCAAACAGGCCGAACTGAAGAATGTGTACGTAAAATTGATCCGCCTGAAGGATAACGACAGCCTGTCGTTCACCTACAAGTACGCTACGCGTGATCTGGTAAAAAATTTTCCGCCTGCTGAGGCTGCTCAGGAAGTCATCGGTTTGCTGGCTGCGCATTTTTTTGCAGCCAGCCTGCTTACTGTCGATGCTGACTTCACTTTGCTTTCGAACAGGAAAGGCTCTGCCAAACTGATAAAAAAAACAATCGAAAAGCGCAGCCTGCCTGCGCGTGACCACGATCACCGAAAAGCACGCCTGATCGATCCGGCAAAGCCATGGTGGTTTAAACTCGGCCTCACCGACAGGCAAGGCAGGGTGCTTCCGTCGATGCAGTTTAAGTTTAAGCAAATCAACAAATACGTTGAAATCCTGGATGGCCTGATAAGACAGATCGAATTCACTGACACAGTGCATGTTACTGATATGGGCTCAGGCAAAGCCTACCTGACCTTTGCCCTGTATGAATACCTCGCTGAAAACCGGCAATTGGATGTCGTCATCACCGGGGTGGAGCAACGGTCTGAGCTGGTTGAGAAAACGAACCTGATTGCACGGGAGGCAAAGCTGAGCAGGTTGCAATTTGTTGAAGGCACTATTGACAGCTATCGCGGCCCACAGCCCGATGTGCTGATAGCCCTGCACGCCTGCGACACAGCCACTGACGATGCCATTGCCAGCGGAATCAAAGCCGGCGCCCGGCTGATTGTGTGTGCCCCCTGTTGCCACAAGCAGGTGAGGCAAGCAATGAAACCTCCTTATGATGCCTTGCCGATGCTGAAATTCGGTATCCTGCTGGAGCGTCAGGCCGAAATCCTGACGGATACCATCAGGGCGTTGATCATGGAAAGACATGGCTACAAAAGCCACATCATGGAGTTCATTGAGGCTGAACACACCCCGAAAAACCTCCTTCTGATTGGCTTGAAATCCAGCAAAAGCATTGATGTTGCTGAGGTTGAACAAAAGGTTGAAGGCCTGAAACAGCAATTTGGCCTTGAAACGCATTACCTTGAAACGCGTTTTACACAGGCTTCAACACAAGGCATATGATCATTACCGGAACGCTGATCAATGTAGCTGCTGTTACCATAGGCAGTGTAGCCGGACTGCTTTTTCATGCCAGGCTCCCGAAACGCTTTGTTACCGTCACCTTTCAGGGTATCGGCCTGTTTACCATTGTGCTTGGTGTGCAAATGGCGCTAAAAGCAGAACAATGGATTGTGATTATCCTGAGCCTGATCATTGGAGGTTTATTGGGTGAATTGCTGCGGCTAGATGTGTTTTTCGAATCACTGGCCAATAGGATCGGCAGGCGGTTTAAGCTGGGAGGCAACAGGTTCAATGAAGGGCTGCTTACTGCCTTTTTGCTGTTTTGCATGGGTTCGATGACAATACTCGGAGCCATAGAAGAAGGCGTGCAGGGAAGCAGGGAGCTGTATTATATTAAATCGCTCATGGATGGCATCTCGTCCGTTGCGCTTGCTTCAGGACTTGGCGCAGGCGTGCTGTTTTCCATCGTGCCATTGTTTATTTATCAGGCCGGACTTACCTGGCTAGCATCCATTTTCGGTGCATTTATGCCCGCGCTCATGATGAGCAGCCTTACCGCAACGGGTGGCGTGTTACTGGTCGGCCTTGGGCTTAACATCCTTGAGGTTACAAAGATAAGCATCCTGAACCTGCTGCCATCCTTGTTGGTTTCACTGCTGTCGGCCTGGCTGTTTTTGCTCATCTGAGCCTTGCGGAACCTGACCGCCAACATTCCTTAGACTGATTCCAAAATACGTGTTGCCTGGTGCCGGCTTCAACTGAAATTGGCAAAGAATGCATTTATGAATAGTTGCTCTCTGAAATGGACTTTAAGCAGAAAGTTTAAGTCGCATTTTGAAAGCTAATTTTACATCTGTTACTGCTTCATAAGTTCTTTTGCAAAAAAAAAGAAAGCCTTGCTGCGTTGGATGTAAATGATTACTTTAGCCTAATCGTTTTTTTTGATTAAAACAAATATGCAAGCCCCCCCCCCCCCCCCCCCCCTTCAATTTTCAAGCATGTCCAGACGTACCCGGGAACTTGTTACATTATATCGATTAAAGCATGCCAGATTTGGCCCCACCTGTCATAACAAGGGTTATATAAATTTAAAATGCACATGTTATGTTACAACACGACATATTTTCAAATTGGGTAAAAATAAGTTCGACAGAGCAGGCCACCCCCATCAGGCTGGTCGGTGGAAGGTGGCTTATGCGGAAATCGAGCCGGTAATGTTTTTTTATTTTAGTACTTAATTTTGAACAATATGAAAAGCAAAATTGTATTTATTTTAGGATTCCTTGTTACATTAGGCCATAATATACATGGCCAGGGAAGCGACACATTGATTATTTACAAACCATATATAGAACAGAATTTCGCTGCAATACCTACTCTAGACACAACATCTTCCAATGGTATAACGTTATATGCGACAAACGAAACAGCCCTTAGCCCGGTTTGGCTTGACGACCAGGACAAAGGTATTCTTCCTTATGATGTATTGGCTCATGATGGTAATGTGTATGTTTTTGGTCACAGGAAACTACTCATTTATTCAGAATCTACGAATAGTTTAACAACAACCATTGATTTGGAAGAATTCAGTCAACACACTTCTCATTTACCTACCAATAGGTCATTTGAAGGCGAAGCAAGATTAGCAATAGATGAAGCCAATGATTTACTTTATATTGCAGATGAGAGCATTCAAGTTCTTGCATTGGATTTATCAACTAATACTTTGCTCTCACAGCCAGTTATCAGCAAACCAAGTTGGTTTAATGAAGAATATGTGTACCAATATCAAATATTGAAGTTTGATAATAGAAAAGGGCTGCTGTATTGGGTGATCAATGGAGTTAGGATTGATCAATTTGCCGGCAGTCTCTTAGTTTATGATGCTGCAACGCAAAGCATTGTGAAAAATTACTACGAAGTGAATACACTTATTAAGGACATTGCTATTAATGCGATTCATGATGTGTTCTATCTGTATGCAGAAAGAAAAGTTAAAGTGTTCAGCTCAAATACATTTAATTTACTTTCTAGTATCATGAATAATACTGGTCAATATGGAACCGAAGGAAGTAAGCTGCTTTATGTGTATGATCCTGCTAACAGTATTCATAAACTTTATGCGTTTTCTGCTGATTTCTCAAGTCAAAGTCCCAAAATATTGATCATTAACGGTAATAATTATAGTGCTTACACCTATGTAAACAGTCCATTAGATATTGTATCTGCATGTGCCTACAATGCTGGTAATTCCACTGTAATCATAGGTGGGGGCTTGGATCAAAGTACTCCCCCTGATGTATACATTTTCAACGCAGCAACCAACATTATTGTTAGTTCATACAATACCAGGGTAGTGGAAGGTATTACCGGCCTGAATGAATATACACTTTGGAATAGCCCACTCAGTATTACAATATTGGATCAGAATAAAATATTGATTGGTAAGATTTCTGAAGTAGTATTGTTAGACCCGTCAACCTCTTCAATTACTCAGATTAAAGAGGGTCCAAATCAATTCTTTTACAGACAGGCACATTCGACTGTAACAGGAAATTCATATGTAATCTCTTCTTATATTAAAGGTGACTTATTAATAGTAGATTCATCCGGTGTTTTACAGGACACCGATTTAATAGGATATTCTCCATATAATGCTTTCTATAACGAACAAATGCATGAAACCTATTTCTATAATAGAGCGTTTTTAATGAATGATGCACAGTTATTTGTAATGGAAAACGCAAGCCAGGAAGTAACATCCTATTCTTTGGGCGATTATCTTATGGATCTTGTTTACAGCCATTCCGACAATAAGATCTATTTTGTGACTGCAAATCAGGGAAATGAAGTTCAGATTTTTGATTGCAGTACAAAAGCAATCGAATCAACCAGCATTACTCTGAATTATTCCAATATCCGAAGACTGTTTGTCGGAAAGGAAGGTTACCTGCTATGTGCAGTTGAAAATGGGCCTACTGTTGATGCCGGGATAGCATTATATAATTTCAGCAATGCAACAGTCAATTATCAAACTTTAGGAAACAATATTAAAGTAAGATTAAGAGCTAATTTTGTTTATGATCATATTAATGATGCGATATATGTTGCGAGTTATGAAGCACCGCTACTTCCGGGCTCATCAAATAATAAATCTGATGTGGTCAGGATTGATTTTGCCAATCCAGGTGTATATAGCTTTGGAATAACCAATAACCCTGACAAAATGGTTTTTAGTCCAACACACAAGAAAGTGTATATCCGGCATGAAGGTTTCGATTATGTTACAGTAATTGATGCCACTACTAATTCAGTTGATCAGCTAAGCATTGGATACCAGGTCAATGATTTGGTTTACGCGAGCGTCACCAATTCTGTATATTTTAGTTCATCAGAAGGAAGAATTGACTATTTAAGCTGCGCAGAGGATATAATTCAAAGTTCGAAGCCAATAACAATGCCACAAACAGTAACCTCATTGGTTTACAACACTTACAACCATAAACTTTATGCATTAGTGCCTTACAATAAGGATAATTCCAATCAAATGGAATTGTGGTCCATTTCTATTATTGACAATTATTTCAGGCAAGATAAAGTAAGTTTTGACAATTATGAACGCCTACGGGATTATCCTTATACTTTCATGAATCAATTGGCAGTTGACTTTACGGATAATCGTATTTATTTTGCAAGTGGACATAGCAAAATTGACGGTATTCAATGCGAAGTTGAAGTAATGCCAATTCTTCCTTCAAATCCTGTAGCCCCATACTTTGATTGGGTCTCTTTCCCCCGCTTAGACAGAACCGGCGATAACTATGTCAGCATGAGCAATCTGATGGAAACCATGCAGCCTTTACTACCTGACGGGTTTAATATTGAAGGAAGAGCGGATATTAGCCTTAATGTAATTTCAGCTAATTATGATTTAAATAGTAATTTATGGAATTATAATGATTTAACTCAGGTTCGCAGCACCCGAGGCTACATCATTGAGGTGCCATTCGACAATAACTATCTGGGACAGGACGACTGGTATCAGCTGCCTATGACAGGTACACGGATTGATCCGGCAACGCCAGTTGATGTGTATTATTACGGTGACAGGTTCAATTTTGTGGGCTATTTTCTATCCGAACAACAGGACCCACTGCATGCGTTACAATATGTATTGCCAAACCTAAGGGCAATAAAAGCAAAGTATTGGTCAGCCGCTAAGTTAGGCGATTGCAGTAGTTCCCAGTGGATTTCATCAAAACGATATCCCATTAAATATGGAGATATGATACAGTTGATGGCCTGCGATGCCGCATTTGATTTTACCTGGAACAGCATCAGCCCGCCTGAACAGAGCCGGCAATACCGCGATCCTGTATACTTCAGTTTTACCGAAGAACCTGACTACACTCCTGTTTTTATTCAACTTGATGCCAAAGACAATCCTACAGAGATAGGACTTTATATCGATGGAAGTTGTTACGGTGCAGTGGTGGTTGAACCTTCAGACTCATTGGCACTCATCAGGGGATTCCTCCAGGGCGCACCTGAGGGAGAACTGGAATTTGAATTGTATTATGGCGAAATGAAATCGGGACGAACCAATCGCGGAAGGATCAGAAATTATCAAGTGTATAACCCTGACAAAGAGCGGAATGAAAGCAGAAAAATCAAACGCAGCGAGAATCGTTCCTATTATCTCGTAAACCTGAAAAGTGAATCCTTAGCTGTTGATCAGTCCGTTAAACCAACAATGGTACTTCATCCCAGTCCGGTTAATTCTGCATCTGTAATACAATTACAATTGCCCGAAGAATACACACTCGACCTTAGGGTGTTTGATGCAGGCGGACGCATGGTAAAAGTCGTTTATCACGGTACTTATTCAAAGGGAAACTACGAAAAGCAGATTGACCCCGCTGATGCAATGTTGCCGGGCGTTTACTTTGTTTCCGGCTTCATTGGGAACACAACGATTAACCACAAGTTTGTTGTTTTAAGATAGTATTACCATGAATAATGAGAAACAACTGATATGTTGGCAACTCATTGCCTTTACGATGCTGCTTTGGCTGCCTTATGCAGCCAAAGCAGACATCCTGAGGGTGAAGCAGGACGGAACAGGCGACTATGTGCTGATAGCCGACGCCCTGTCTGCTGCCAACACTGGGGATACAGTCCTGATTTACCCTGGAGAATACTTTGAGAACCTGTTTGTCTCTGACAAGCAATTGGTGATAGCAGGAGCATCTCTTGTTGACGGGGGTCCTGTGATGACCCGACAAACCATTATCAACGGAGGAGGAAACAGCACTTGCCTGAGATTGTTACGCATGGCAGCCGGAACCGAAATCAGCCGCCTCACCTTCAAAAACGGACATTCTGCCTATTTGGGTGGCATTGAATATGATTTTGGCGCAGGCATCACCTTGGGTCAATCAACAGTAGTCATAAGCGATTGTGTGATTACCGAAAATTATGCTTACCGCAGCGGTGGAGGTGGTATTTGCGTTGTAGCCCTTTGCCACCTTACCTTATCGGGCTGCAGCATTTACAACAATAAGGCCACAGCTTCGGGAGGCGGAATATTGGCAGGAGGCAACAGTACGGTAGTTTTTGATTCCATCAACCGCAACAGCATTTATATGAATTATGCTTCATTGGGAGCCGACATGAACCTGAGTAAAACCTTTGCTGTTGTGGATGATACGATCAAGCTTGATACCATTACGGTGGCAGGATTCAACCACCACTATATCCGCAGGAGCGGTACATCAGGTGAAATAGACTATTCTTTTCAAGTACTTCCTAATGCGCATGTACTTGATTTGAAGGATGGCCCGTTATACGTATCCCCGTCGGGCAGTGACGAAAATGACGGCCTTAGCCCCGAAAACCCAATGAAGTCTATTCGCTGGGCATTGTATAACCTGAGATGCGATACAGACCATACTGGCCGGATAATCCTTGACGAAGGGCTGTATTCGACCTCTGCGACAGGTGAGATTTATCCACTGTTTATCAAGAACAACACCTCCATCGAAGGAAGTACTACCGGACAGTCAGTTATTGATTGTGAATTGGAAGAGAGGATAATTAACTCAGGTGATACCACTACCCGATTAATTGCCTTTTCCAATTTGGACATCAAGAACTTTTATCATGAGCAATCTGGTTTGGGAGGAAGGTCTTTTGTGTATTTCACTACTTCAGATAGAGTAACGTTTGTAAACCTATCCTTTCATGGTGTAACAAACATCAGTTCTGCGCCCGGAATGATTTTTAACGCGGTGGATTCACTGTTTGTTCGAAAAACCAGGTTTTATGATATCAGGTTGGCGAGAGGTACAATAGTAAATAACTGGCTGTTAACTAATCAGCAATGCTTTGGTTTATTCGAATCAGTGGTTTTCAATAATAACTACTCCATTTGCTGTCCTTATGAACCGGACTTAAGGTTTTTACGGGCAATTCAAGCTGGTGGTCTTGGAATGACATTGCATTTCATTAACAGCGAAATCTCAGATAATATTGACAGTTCCAATACAACGCTATATGTTACCGGAGGAATGTCAATTTCCGACAGGGCAAAGGCGTGGGTGGTAAACAGTACTATTGGGGGCAACATCAGCACTTCGCCACTGGGTGCTGCCATTGGATTGGTTGACGGTGCCGAGGTTAGATTTATCAACTCGATTATATATGGGAACACTCCAAACCAGATGTTTAGCATTAGGGGCGAGAATAACCTGCCAAACACCCTACACTTCAGCCACTCGGTACTTCAGGGAGGCGCTGAGGCAATCCTAACCGATGGCCCCGGCCACAGCATCTTTTTCGATGAAACCAATATAACAACCGATCCGCAATGGGTGGGCTATGGCACTTACCCTTACGCCCTCAGCGGTTTTTCGCCCTGCATCGATGCAGGAACCCTGGACCTGCCCGAAGGTATTGTGCTGCCTGACAAGGACCTTGCGGGCCAGCCACGCATGTATGGTGGAATGGTAGATATGGGCGCATATGAGTTTAACCCGGTTGGCCTCGAACCTATTAGACCTGAAGAACCTCAGGAAAAGAAAATGCTAATTGTTAGCCCGAATCCTGTTAAGGACGGGTTGCTGATAACCTATCAGATACAAGATGCCGGTTATCTGAGCATTGAGGTATACAACCAATTGGGACGAATGGTAAAAAAACTGGTTGACAGAAATGAAACAGCAGGCAAAGGCAGTTTCTATTGGAATCTTTTGGATAGTACCGGCAATCGCATTAGCAAGGGGACCTATTTTATTAAACTGAAACTGAACAACACTGAAACATCTGAAAAAATGGTTGTGATGTGAGTAAGTGCCGGTCAGACATTGTGTCAATTTTGTGGTGGACATGAATTAAACCTTTATTACAACATATGCACAACACATTCAAAGTAGTTGTCATTTTGCTATCGGAATCAGGGATCATAAAGAGTCAGGCATCATTTTAATGCTATCATATTTTGATATTTGCTAAGGATAGTTTTTATTGATTCTTATCAATTATCCCTTTATGTCACCTTGTAATTCTTTGCTAAACTTTGAGCAATATTCCTTCCACGGTACTCACACAAGGCGCTAAGTTTCTCTTGAAAAAGGATGGAAAAGTGTTATAAAAAGAACAGCTTATCAAAAAAGAAAGCAGCCAAAATACTTCTGCTTGTCCTTGGAATCGATTAAAATCTGTACCTTAGCCCGATTGAAACTATCATTCATTAAATCCGCTATATATGGAAAATATTGATTGGAAAAGCTTGCCATTCGGTTATTATCCAACTGATTACAACGTACGTTGTTATTGGAAGAATGGAAAATGGGGTGAACTTGAAGTAAGTTCCTCGGAATATGTGAGCCTGCACATGGCGGCTACCGCCCTGCACTATGGTCAGGAAGCCTTTGAAGGCCTGAAGGCTTACCGGGGAAAAGACGGAAAGGTGCGCTTGTTTCGCTGGCAGGAAAACGCAAAACGCATGCGTAATTCTGCCTCAGGCATCATGATGGCTCAGGTCCCGGACGAGATTTTTTTCGCGGCCATCGATAAGGCTGTCAGGCTGAATGCCCGTTTTATTCCACCTTTTGGAACCGGATCTTCGTTGTATATCAGGCCGGTATTGTTTGGCAGTGGACCACAGGTTGGTGTAAAACCAGCCAAGGAATACCTGTTTATGGTATTTGTGAGTCCGGTGGGTCCATATTTTAAGGAAGGGTTCAACCCCATCGCCATTGAACTCGTGCACGATTACGACAGGGCTGCACCACTGGGCACGGGTCACATTAAGGTTGGCGGAAATTACGCAGCAAGCCTGCGTCCGGCCGACAGGGCCCATGCCGACGGTTTTGGCTCGGTGCTATTCCTCGATGCCAAAGAGAAGAAATACATCGATGAGGCCGGTCCGGCAAACTTCTTCGGAATCAAGAACAAGACCTATATTACCCCACAGTCGCACACCATCCTGCCTTCGATCACCAACAACAGCCTCGAGGTGATTGCACAGGAAATCGGACTGAAAGTGGAACGCAGGCCTGTAGCCGTTGAGGAACTTGCCACCTTCGAAGAAGCCGGCGCTTGCGGAACTGCTGCCATCATTTCACCCATAAAGAAAATTGTGGACAGGGATTCGAAAAAGGAATACACCTATGGTGATATTGCAGGTCCTTATTCTACAAAGCTATACATCACGCTTCGCTCAATTCAGGAAGGTGAGATCGAAGATAAGTTCGGCTGGACAACCATTATGGAAGGTCTTTAATGGTCTGTGTCTTAAAAAAACAAGCCCGGTGAAACGCTCATCGGGCTTGTTTTTTTTGTTTTGTCAAGTTACAATTTTGCCGCTCTGAGCAGCTGTGCCATTTGTGATTGCAGTTCAAGGGCTTCTTCTGCGGCCCGCAAAGCGAAATCTGTACCAGAAGAGGCATATAAAATACCCCTTGAGGAATTGACAAGGATGCCACACTGTGCATTCATTCCGGCAGCGGCAACACGGGCTAAATCGCCACCCTGAGCACCAATTCCCGGTATGAGCAGAAAATGATCCGGAATCATCCGGCGTATGCCTGCCAGCTCATCAGGATGTGTTGCACCAACAACATACATCAGCTGGTCGTGGCTGGCCCACTTGCTGGAAGTGAGGATTACCGATTCATATAGTTTTTTTCCGCTGCTACCTGCATCGAGGTATTGAAAGTCTTTCGATCCACTGTTCGATGTCAGGGCGAGCAAGATGACCCATTTATCAGTAAAACCAAGAAAAGGCTTCACCGAGTCTTCGCCCATATAGGGAGCAACAGTGATGGCGTCGAAATCGAGTTGCTGAAGAAACGCCCTGGCATAAGCAGCAGAGGTGTTGCCAATGTCGCCGCGTTTGGCATCGGCAATGGTAAACACTTCCGGGTACTTGCTTTTCAGAAAATGAATCGTTTTCTCGAGCGCAGTCCAGCCTTTTGATCCCATTGCTTCATAAAAGGCAATATTGGGTTTATAGGCCACTGCATAAGCAGCTGTGGCCTCGATGATGGCTTTGTTGAAACTGAACACCGGATCGGCTTCTTCGTGCAAATGCGGCGGAATTTTCGCCGGGTCGGTATCAAGCCCGACACACAGAAACGATTTCTTTTTCCTGATCTGATCAAAGAGCTGTGCGCTGTTCATGCTGTTGTTGTTTATCCAAGTTCAGTTTTCAGGCGTTCTGCATTTTCGGCCATCTGCAACTTCTCAATCACCTCATTGATGTCGCCATCAATGATGGCAGAAAGGTTGTAGAGGGTAAGGTTAATGCGGTGATCGGTAACGCGGCCCTGAGGCCAGTTGTAGGTCCTGATTTTTGCTGAGCGGTCGCCCGTTGATACCATGGTTTTGCGTTTCGACGCAATTTCTTCGAGGTATTTGCTGTACTCGCGTTCAAACAATCGCGTACGCAGCACCTTCATGGCTTTTGCCAGGTTTTTGATCTGTGATTTTTCGTCCTGGCACGAAACAACGATGCCACTGGGGATGTGCGTCAGGCGGATGGCCGAATAGGTTGTGTTTACCGACTGACCTCCCGGACCTGACGAACAGAAGGTATCCTTGCGGATGTCCTTTTCGTTCAGGTCGATGTCAAACTCTTCGGCTTCAGGCAATACCACCACCGAAGCGGCTGAGGTATGCACCCGGCCCTGGGTTTCGGTTTTGGGAACACGCTGCACGCGGTGCACGCCCGACTCAAACTTCAAAATGCCGTAGGCATTGTTGCCTATGACATTAAAAACCACCTCTTTGAATCCGCCAACAGTTCCCTCGTTCATGTCGACGAGTTCAGTTTTCCAACCCTTGGTTTCACAATATTTAAGGTACATCCTGTACAAATCGCCGGCGAAAATGCTGGCTTCGTCGCCACCGGTTCCGGCCCTGATTTCGACAACAGCATTTTTCTCGTCCTGGGGGTCTTTCGGGATCAGCATCAGCCTGATGCCTTCTTCCACTTCCTCTTTTCTTAAAGTCAGCTCATCGAGTTCTTCGCGTGCCATCATCCGGAAATCCTCGTCTTTTTCCTTTTTCATGATTTCGCGCGCATGATCCATATTGGCGATGATCATTTTGTAATCGCGAAAGGCCAGCACCACAGGTTCAAGGTCTTTGTAATCCTTGTTGAGCTTCACATAGCGCTTCATATCGGCCATTACATCGGGATCGTTTAACTGCTCACCCATTTCCTCCCATTTTCGATGAAGGACCTCTAATTTATCAATGATTTCCACTGCTGGTATTTTTGGTTTGCAAAGGTAAATAATAATCCCCGAAGAAAAACAGGCTTCAGATCAGAAGCTGAACTACTGGATATCAATTGGCTGGATACCAATGCGACATGGGATGAGGTGTGATTGTCAGTAAGAAAACTGTCCCCATTGGCTTTTTATGGTCAGCTGTTTGTGGCTTGAAGGTTCAACACGGCCAACAATTTGCGCACCGACTCCAAAGGATTCCGAAATGGCCATGATGGCTTCCGCTGTTAGTTTATTGGTGTATATTTCCATGCGGTGGCCCATATTGAACACCTTGTACATTTCGTGCCATGGTGTGCCCGAAGAGGCTTGAATCATCCTGAAGAGGGGAGGGGTATCGAAGAGGTTGTCCTTGATGATGTGCAGTTTGTCGACAAAATGAAGCACCTTTGTTTGGGCACCTCCGCTGCAGTGTATCATGCCATGGATTTGTGCGCGATGGCTTTTCAGAACCTCGCTGATAATGGGTGCATATGTCCTTGTCGGCGAAAGCACCAGTTTCCCCGCATCAACACCCGGAACTTCTGTGGCATCGGTCAATTGATGCTTTCCGCTGTAGACCAGTTCATGCGGAATGTTCGCATCGAAACTTTCCGGGTAACGTTCGGCAAGGTATTTGCCAAAGACATCGTGCCGGGCCGAGGTCAGTCCATTGCTGCCCATGCCTCCGTTGTAGGCGTCTTCATAACTGGCCTTGCCACTCGACGAAAGCCCGACGATGAGGTCGCCTGCCTGGATGTTGTTGCTGATCACATCGGAACGGCGCATACGCGCTGTCACTGTGCTGTCGACAATAATTGTCTTCACCAGGTCGCCCACATCAGCTGTTTCACCACCCGTGGACCAGATGCCGATACCCATGTCGCGCAGCTTTGCCAGGAATTGTTCCGTGCCATTGATAAGGGCGGCAATAACTTCACCCGGAATCAGGTGCTTGTTGCGGCCAATGGTTGATGACAAGAGGATATTGTCGGTGGCACCAACACACAGCAGATCGTCCGTATTCATGACAATTGCATCCTGTGCGATGCCGTCCCATACGCTCATATCACCGGTTTCTTTCCAGTACAGGTAGGCCAGGGCTGATTTGGTTCCAGCGCCATCGGCATGCATGATGTTACACCAATCAGGATCACCACCAAGCATATCGGGAATTACCTTACAAAAAGCATTGGGATACAGCCCCTTGTCGAGTTTGCTGATGGCCTTGTGCACATCTTCTTTCGACGAAGAAACTCCCCTTTGTTGATAGCGTTCGTTCATGGGTTTTATTTGATCAGCAGCTTCTGTGTGTTTGCGTTGAATTCGAAGTTGCCAAACTGCGACAGCAGCCGTTGCCCGAAAATATACCCGTATTTCAGGTTGTGTTTCACGGTGAGTTCTACGTCATAAACCACCCTTTCGGCGATATGCACTTCCCTGGCCTTGAAGACGGCATTGTCGGCGATCGATCCTGCCGAAATGATCTTTTCCTTGTCACCTGAAAAATTGTCGGTGGTGATCAGGCCCTGTTTAAGCAATTCGAGTGCTTTTTCGAGTGAAACATAGGCGGCAGAATTTCTGTCGTAAAAGAATTCATCCTTATGTCCTTCGATGGTGAATGGAACGATAAACGCACCTGTTTTTTCCTCGATCCTGAATTTACTGAACTCTTCATCGGGATTGATGACAATTTGCACGTTTTGAGCCACAGGCTGGTTAGCCGGCTTTGGCACAAAGTCCTTACTCAGCACCTTAAACTCGGTGCGGCGGTTCATTTGATGGGCAGCTTCCTGAAGTTCTTTTGTGGGCAATCCTTCGATGAACTTTTCGTTGAGCACGGTGCCTTTTTCAAACTTAAGGCCGCCGATGGTAACTGTCTGGCTGAGTTTTCGCGGGATGCGTTCACCATAGCCTTTGGCAACAAGGCGTCCGGGATCTACTCCCCTGAGGATTAAGTAGTCAACAACAGACTGGGCCCTGCGTTGCGACAGAATAAAGTTCTTCTCTTCGGTGTCGCGTGCGTCGGTATGCGAGGCCAGCTCGATGATGATAGTCGGGTTAAGCTGAAGCGTCAGAATGAGGCCTTGAAGCGAATCTTCGTACTGCGGCTTGAGTTCCCAGCGGGCCAGGTCATATAGAATATCGGGCAACACTATGGGCTCTTCCGGAATTGGATCGAGGGTGAAGTTTTTCACGAAATCGCGGCTGAACTCGACCCCAACCGTTGTTTCAATGGCGCTTTTGGTGAAATAATTCGCTTTGTCGACAATGATCTCGTAGGTGGTATTCTTATTCACCTGGCTGTTGCCAAACATATAATATCCTTTGTCGTTGGTGCGTGTGCTGATCGACATGCCATCGGAACCTACGAGCTTCACCATAGCATTGTCGACAAACTGAAGTGTTTTTTCGTTGGTGACGGTGCCTGCGATGGTAAAAAACACCGGTGGTTCGATAAAATAGTAGAGGTTGTCAGTACCTCTCGGGTTATCCCTGTTCGAAGTGAGAAATCCCCTTTCTTCAGTGGGATGAAACACGATGGCGAAATCATCACTGGTTGAGTTAATTGGATATTTCAGGTTTTTAGGTTCACCCCAGTTTCCGGCGCTGTCGACAGTTGTTACAAAAATATCGAGTCCGCCCATACCACCATGTCCGTTGGAGGCAAAATACAGGGTGGTGTCGTTTCTGAGGAAAGGAAACACCTCATCGCCCTTGGTATTCACCACCGGGCCTATGTTCAATGGCCGGCTGAATTCTTCACCTGTCGATTTGCGTAAAGAAACCCAGATGTCGCGTCCACCCATCCCGCCACGGCGGTCGGCGGCAAAGTAAAGGATTAATTCGTTTTCGCTCAAGGTGGGCTGGCCTACCACGTCGAGGGTGTCGACGCCTTTGATTGGCAGTATTTTAGCTGCAGACCAGCTACGTCCGCTGCGGGTTGAGTAAAAAATCTGACAACCTGATTTGATCTGCTGGTCGTTGGGACAGCGGGTGAAGTACAGCGTGTTGAATTTGCTGTTCATGAAGGGTGCCCCTTCGTTGGCTTTGGTGTTGATGATTTCTGCATCATCGATCAGGACCGGAGCGCTCCATTCTTCCTTGCGGTCGAGCCTTGAGCTGAACAAGTCGCTGAAATTCTGGTTGGTCCAGCCATCTTTTTCTTTTCCGGTAGCATTTTCCCGGGTGGAAGTAAAGATGATTTCGTTGTAGTTTGACGAAGCCCATGTTGCGGCAAAATCGGACTCGCGGGAATTCAGTTTCTTAAGCAGTGTAAGCTGGTATTTCGAGGGATTTTCGGTCCATTCGGTAATCAGTGCAGTGGTTTCGATGCCCAGCTTTCCGCGTGGGTCGTCGGGCATGCGTTCGGCATACAGCGCATAGTATTGAGCAGCCTCTTCATACTTCTGATTCATCTTCAGCATGTCGGCATAATTCAGCAATACTTCAGGGAATTTTTTGTCGAGCTCTGACTTTGTCAGTCGCTTGTAAGTGGCTTCGGCCCTTTTGTAATTGCCGGTGTACTGGTAGCATTGTGCCATCCGGAAGCTGATGCGGTCGCGCTCGCCGGAGTTGCGTTTGGTTTTATTGTAGGCTTTCTTGTACCTGTCGATGGCAATTGAATACTGTTTTCTGTCGAACGCATCATCGGCCGATTTTGCGGGGTTTCGCTGCGCCAGTGCCGGGACACTGAAGCAAATGCAGAAGATGAGCAGCAAGCCTGTGTTAAAAATCAGTTTCATTGGTTGTGGATCATTTTTTTGCATGCGTTTGTATAACGACAAAAGCCCGTGTTTATTGGCTTCCGCTTTTTCTCGAAACAACTTCTTTGTTCGGGCTTTCTTCGGCAATGACCTCCGCATCCGTAATTTCATCTTTTTTGGCCTCTTTCTCCTTCAGAAACTCAGCATAACGCACCTCCCTGTCGATGCGCTGAACTTCCTTGTTGATTTCATTCTTGAAATCGGAAGAGGCACGCTTCATCTCATTGATGGCCTTGCCCAGGTTACGTGCTATTTCAGGAATTTGCTTTGGCCCGAAGACCACTACGAGTGCCAGCACAATCACAAAAATTTCTCCGGCACCTAAATCAAAAAACAGTAGCATATGCGTTGCGTTGTTGCGACAAAAGTAATAAAACTTGGGGCAGCGTTTAAAATTATTGCCCTGATTCCATCTAATTCGATGCCTGTGAAATGACTAAAAATAAAAAACCCGGCTTTTTAACGAGCCGGGTCTTTTTGTCAGCCATTTAATCAGGCTTTCTTTTTAGTGTTTTTGGCTGCTTCAACAGGATCAACAAGCTCAGCGCCTTTTTTCTTTCTGGTCAGCAAGTCGAATACAATCGGACTGGCATTGAACACTGATGAATAGGTTCCGAAGAGGATACCAAACAGGAGTGCGAATACAAATCCACGGATTACTTCACCCCCGAAGAGGAAGATGACGAGCAGTACCAGGATGGTTGTACCTGATGTGTTGATCGTACGGGCGAGGGTCGAGTTCAAACCGTTGTTGATGTTGTCGCGCAGGCTGCGTTTAGGATGCAGTACCACGTTTTCACGGATACGGTCGAAAATGATTACCGTATCGTTGATGGAGTAACCGATGATCGTCAGGATGGCCGCAATGAACGCCTGGTCAACTTCCATGCTGAACGGCAGGATGTTGTAGAACAGCGAGAAGATTCCCAAAACGATGATCGAGTCATGGAACAAGGCCACAACACCTGCAAGGCCGTACTGCCATTTCTTGAATCGGATGGCGATATAACCGAAGATGATAATCAATGAAAGGAAGATAGCGGTTATTGCCTTGTTTCTGATATCGCTGGCGATGGTTGGCCCGATTTTCTGTGAGCTCAGGATACCAATGAGTTTGTCGTCGGCTTCCTGGTCGCTGGTAAATTGGTTATATGTTACCGGGGTGCTGTAGAATGTGTTCAACCCGTCATACAATTTACGCTGAATGATTGAGTCAACTTCCTTGCCTTCGTCTTCGATCATGAATTTGGTGGTAATTTTCACCTGACGTGAAGGTCCGAAAGTTTTCACTTCAGGCGCATTTGGAAACTCCGCGGCAAGGGCGTTACGCACACTGTTAACGGTAACATCCTGGTCGAATCGCACGAGATAGGTACGACCACCAGTGAAGTCAACACCGTAGTTCAGTCCCCTGAAGGTGAGCGAAATAAGTCCTATAACAAGGATCACGATAGAGAAAATATAGGCTTTTTTGCGCAATCCGAGGAAATCAAAGTTGGCATTCACCATGAAGTCGCGGGTAGGCTTGGTGTCGAAAGTAATTACCTTGTTCCTGTCGAGCAGGTAGTTGAAGATAAGTTTCGAAATGAAGATGGAGGTAAACAAAGAGGTGAGCAAACCAATGATCAGGGTTGTTGCAAAACCTTGTACCGGTCCTGTTCCGAATACATACAATACGATAGCAGTTAAGAGGGTGGTGACGTTTCCGTCGATGATGGCAGAATACGCGTTTTTGTATCCATCATCAATGGCAAGCCTGATGCCTTTGCCGGCCCTGACCTCCTCTTTAATACGTTCATAGATGATTACGTTGGCATCCACTGCCATACCAAGGGTGAGCACAATACCAGCGATACCGGGAAGTGTGAGTACGGCTCCCAGTGAGGCCAGTACACCCAACATAAAGAATACGTTGGTAAACAGTGCAAGGTCGGCAATCAAACCTGATTTGTTGTAGAACAGGTACATATAAATAAGCACCATGATGAAAGCCAGTACAAATGACCACAAACCTGCGGTTACCGCTTCGCGACCCAGTGAAGGACCAACAACGGCTTCTTCCATGATGCGTGAAGGTGCAGGTAATTTACCGGCTTTCAGAATATTGGCTAAGTCCTGTGCTTCCTCAATCGACATTTCACCACCAGAGATGGATGAGCGGCCGTTTGGAATTTCGTCGTTAACAACAGGGAATGAATACACATAGTCGTCGAGCACGATGGCTATTTGTCTGCCAATGCTTTCACCGGTTAAGCGTTTCCAGGTTTTGGCACCTTCGCTGTTCATCTGAATAGTCACTTCAACACGGCCATTCTGATCGTAATCCTGACGGGCATCAACAATTACTTCGCCGCCAAGGGCTGCCTTGTTGTCGCGTGAACCTTTCAATGCAACGAGTTCAAGGAAATCAGGCTGACCTGGTTTTGATTCCTTAGGTTTAACAGTCCAGGCAAGACGCATATTGCGTGGGAATACGCCACTTACCCTGCGGAGCATATTGTTGATGCGTGCAGTGTCTTTTACGAGTGCTGTACCAACCCTGGCTGTATTGCCCGGATAATATTTTCCTGATTCATCAGGGAAATAAGAGGGCATGAGGTAAGCGTAGAGTGGATTCTTGCGCGAATATTCATCAAAATTTTCCTTTTTATCGGCGGTTGTATCATTCTTGATCTGGTCGAGCAGGGATGATGATGTGGTGTCGGCTTTGGCAGCGGTAGCATCATTGTTATCAGCAGCATTGGCAGTTTCGCCGTTATTTTCAGCAGTTGCATCTCTGGTTGTTGTTCCGTCGGCTTTGGTTTCGTCAGCCTTGGCAACTTCGCCGGCGGCGTCGGTGTTGGCCTGAGCCAGGCGCTGGTTGGCTTCATCGAAGAAAGAATACAAATCAGAGAAATTGTAGGTTTCCCAGAATTCGAGCTGGGCTGTACCCTGAAGCAGTTTCCTGACGCGTTTCGGGTCCTTGATACCCGGCAGCTCAACAAGAATCCTGCCCGAGATGGCCAGTTTCTGAATGTTTGGCTGGGTTACCCCGAAACGGTCGATACGGGTCCTGAGGATCTGGAATGAACGATCGATGGCACTTTCGGTTTCCGCGCGGATAACTGCCAGTACTTCCTCGTTGGTCGAATTAACGGTGATTCCTTTGTCTTTAAACTCAAACAGAAAGATAGAAGCAAGCTGTGCGTTCGGATCAATTTCGCTGAATGATTCACCGAAAAGGGTTACGAAATCCTTTTGGCTATCGCGCTGTTTGATCCTGGCTTTTTCGATGGCCTGCACAAAAACAGGTTCCTGGCTATTGCCCGAAAGAGCCTGAATAATGTCCACTACAGAAACTTCAAGTACCACGTTCATACCACCCTTTAAGTCGAGTCCGAGGTTGATTTCCCTTTCCTTGGCTTCACGATAGGTATAATTATCGATCAAAATGTTGTAAACGACCTGATTGTCCATCGAATCAAGGTAATACGTTTCGCGTGATTTGGAAATTGAATCCAAATAGTAACCCAGTCGGATCTCGTTACCTTGTGCCAGTTCGTTAGCCAGTTTGGTGGTAGCTTCGCTGTTGGCGTATTTATCGGCCTTTTTCTCTACACGTTGTGCAACAAATGTAAAAGATAACTGATAAAGCGACACAATCGCGAAGGCAATGGCAAAGACCTTGATAGCTCCTTTGTTTTGCATTTCTGAATGAGAATTAAGTTATTTCTTTGTTCTGTACTTTTTTTTGAGGGTGCAAAATTAGCATAATATTTGATAACTACCAATATTTCAGGCATTAATTAAATGTCGTTTAAAATCAGGTGTTTATCATGTTTTTGTTCAGATATGCAGGTTAATTGTATCGCCTCAGGCTTGATTAGCACCTTTTTAAGTTTTAAGCCTCAAACCTGACAATTTGTGTATATTAATGATACCGAATCCATTTCAACAATTCAGCGTAGCTTGCTTTTTTTCCATACATCAGGATGCCGGTTCTGTAAATCTTTGCAGCAAGCCAGGTTGCCAGCACGAAGCCTGCAGCCAGCAGGGCCATTGACAATGCCAACTCCCAGAAGGGCACGCCAAAGGGAATGCGTATCATCATGATTACAGGCGAAGTAAGCGGAAATATGGAAAACCAGAATGCCAAAGGTCCATCGGGATTGTTCACGATGAAATTTGCCATGACGATACCAAGAATCAAGGGAAGCGATACCGGAAGCATAAACTGCTGGGTGTCGGTTTCATTGTCGACAGCAGAACCGATGGCTGCAAAAAGAGCCGCATAAAGCAGGTAGCCTCCAAGAAAGAAGTAAATAAAGCTGAAAATCATGGCCTGGAAGTTAATCGAGTCGATGACCTCCATCACCATTGACAAATTGCCCTGCGCCGACATGCTGCCTGAAGCAGCCAAGGCCTCAGTCTGCAAGCCCTGGGCCTGGCTCATCACGCTTGCTGAAGGGATGGCGCTGCCATTGGCCACTGTGGCAAAAACGAGGTAAATGGCGCCAGTGAGTACAACCCAGAGTAAAAACTGTGTAAGCCCGACAAGGGCCACGCCCACAATTTTACCCATCATCAGCTGAAACGGCTTCACGGAGGAGATGATCACCTCAATGATGCGGTTCGTTTTTTCTTCGATCACGCCGCGCATGACCTGTGCCCCAAACATGAAGATGAAGAAATAAATCAGGATGCCGGAGAAAATGGCTAAGCCAACTTCAACTTCGGTGTATGAGCGTGATTCGGAGCCGTCGTCGGTGAGTTTGATGGCAATGATATTGATCGCTGTTTTCGATGATTTAATTTTCTCAGGATCAATGCCCGACGCAAGCAATTTGCGGTTTTCCACTTCTGTTTTCAGCACATTGCGCAGGTACGAAGTAACGTTCATCGAAGCTTGTTTCACCGAAAAAAGTTCGGCGTTGACAGGGATATTCAGGTCGGGCTTCGGGATATAGAGCAGGGCATCGAATTTGCCGGATTTCAGCTTTTCTTTCTCCGATTCAAGGTCGTTAAACACGGATTCGAAGACCATATTGTCACCATTCTCGAACTTTCCCATGAACCAGCCTGTTTCGTCAAGGATGGCAATTTTCCGCTCGGTCATATCGCTCAATGTCGCCAGATAGGCTGGTACAATCATTAGCAAAGCCATGAGCACCGGGCCCAGGAACGTCATAATGATGAAGCTCTTTTTCATCACCCTTGTGAGGTATTCGCGCCGGATGATCAGGAATATTTTATTCATGGCCATTGGGTTTTGTTGCCTTCACCTGTTCGATGAAAATTTCATTCATTGTCGGTAGAATTTCGTTGTACGAAATAATTTCACAATGATGCACCAGTGCATTGATCAGGTCGTTTGACCTGCTGCTGCCGCTGGTCCTGATCGTTAGCTGTAACTGGTTTTCGGGAAGACTGATTTCGTTCAGTACAGTAAACTGTTCTGGCAAAAGCTGCCGGATGCTTGTGTGTGGATGGCTGATTTTAACATCGTAGGCATGTGTCCTGTGCTGCTTTCTGATTTCAGCCACCTGGCCTTCAAGCACTTTTTTGCTGGCATTGATGAGTGCAATCCGGTCGCACAATTCTTCGACAGAGGACATATTGTGGGTCGAAAAAATGATCGTAGCCCCCTTCGATTGCAAATGAAGGATCTCTTCTTTCAACAGGTTTACATTGATGGGGTCAAATCCGCTGAAGGGCTCATCAAATATAAGGAGTTCAGGTTCATGGATGATGGTGACAATAAACTGAATCTTCTGCTGCATGCCTTTGCTCAGTTCTTCCACTTTGCGGTTCCACCAGTTCATGATGTCGAACTTTTCGAACCAGTAAACAAGCCGTTTTTTTGCCACTGACGCAGAAATGCCTTTCAGCTGGGCCAGGTACATGGCCTGTTCGCCTACTTTCATTTTTTTATAGAGGCCCCTTTCTTCCGGCAGGTACCCAATGATGGCAGTGTCGGACGGTTTCAAGGGGTGCCCGTTCAACAACAACTGGCCTTCGTCGGGCGCAGTGATCTGGTTGATGATTCGTATCAGTGAAGTCTTTCCGGCGCCATTTGGACCAAGCAGGCCATAAATGCTTTGCTTTGGCACAGTGATGCTGACTTTGTCGAGTGCAAGATGGTTGGCGTACTTCTTGCTGACTTCAATGGCTTCAAAATAGCTCATAATTCAGGCAGCTGATCAGCTGAAAAACTCTTTCATCCTGTCGAAATAGCTTCTTTCTGCTGCTGTGGGGTTAGGCTTGAAGTTGTCCGCATCTTTCAGCGATTCCAGGATGCGTTTTTCTTCCTTGTTGAGCTCCTTGGGTATCCATACATTCACATTGACCAGCAAATCGCCGTTACCGTAGCTGTTGATACTGGGCAAGCCCTTGCCTTTGAGCCGCAGTATTTTCCCGGGTTGTGTTCCCGGACTGATTTTCAGCCGTGCTTTGCCGTCGATGGTGGGCACCTCGATCTGGGTGCCGATAGCAGCATCAACGATACTGATAAAGAGGTTGTGTAGCAGGTTGTTGCCGTCGCGCTCCAGTTCCGGGTGTTTTTCTTCCTCAACAAGCACGATGAGATCGCCTGGTACACCGCTTCTTGCGCCGGCATTGCCTTTGCCACTGACTGATAGCTGCATGCCTTCAGCCACTCCGGCCGGAATATTGAGTGTAATGATGTCTTCTTCACGGACAATGCCATTTCCATGACAATCAACACATTGCCTTGTGATTGATCTGCCTTCGCCTCCGCAGGTCGGACAGGTAGACGTGGTCTGCATTTGCCCGAGGAAGGTGTTTGTTACCCGCGTCACATGGCCCGAACCGTGACAGCTGCTGCAGGTGGAGTAGGCCGTTCCGCTTTCAGCACCGGTGCCACTGCAATGTTTGCACGAAACATATTTGTTGACCTTGATTTTTTTCTCGACACCGAGTGCGATTTCCTGCAAATTGAGCCTCACCTTTACCCTGAGGTTTGAGCCTTTGTTTACGCGGCGGCCACGTTGCGATTGTCCGCCGAATCCACCAAAGGCGCCTCCGAAGATATCGCCAAACTGGCTGAAGATATCATCCATCGACATGCCTCCGCCAAAGCCTCCCGCACCTGATGCACCGCCAACACCTTCGTGTCCGTATCGGTCGTAGCGCGCCCGTTTATCCTGGTTGCTCAGCACCTCATAGGCTTCTGCAGCTTCCTTGAACATGTCTTCGGCCTTCTTGTCATCAGGGTTTTTATCCGGATGGTATTTCAGGGCCATCTTGCGATAGGCCTTCTTGATGTCGGTTTCACTTGCGTTACGGTCAACCTCAAGTATTTCGTAGTAATCTCTTTTTGCCATTAATGTGTTTTTACTTGATTAACTGCCAACCACAACCTTGGCAAACCGAATGACTTTGCCGTTCAGGACGTATCCTTTCTGGATCACATCAATCACTTTTCCTTTTTTGTCCTCTTCAGGAACAGGCACATTGGTAAGCGCTTCGTGAAAGTCGGTATCAAATGCCTTGCCTGCAGTGTCCATTTCTTCCAAACCCTTCTGCTGAAGGTATTTGATCAGCTTGCTGTATATCAGCCGTATGCCTTCGATCACGCTTTCGTGACCTTCGGTTTTAGCCGAGAGTTCAATGGCGCGCTCAAAATCGTCGACCACGCTTAACAAACCAATAATGACATCCTCAGAAGCCGTTTTGCTCAGTTCCAGTTTTTCCTTCATTGTTCTGCGACGGAAGTTGTCAAAATCAGAAAACAAGCGCAAATACTTATCATTGAGCTCATCGTAGTTTGCCTGAAGTGTTTTCAGTGCGGCATCTGCCTTCTTTTCCTTGCGTCCTTTTTTCTCAACCGGTGCTTCCTTGCTTGCAGCTATTTCGTCTGCATCGACACCTTCAATATGCATATCTTCAAATTCACCCATGGGTTCTGTCTGTTTGGCTTTATGTTCTTTTTCAGTCATCGTTTTCTTTATTTTCTGCCAGTGCTCATCAAAATGTTTGCCATATTGGGGTCGGGCGACAAATTGACAGGCGGTAGTCAATCAATGCGTTCGATGTGTGCACCCACCTGCTGCAGCCTCTTATCAATAAACTGATATCCCCTGTCGATCTGGTCAATGTTATCGATAATGCTCGTTCCTTTAGCGGATAGGGCGGCAATCAGCAGCGCCACTCCCGCCCTGATGTCGGGTGAACTCATGCGTATTCCCCTGAGGGAATACTTTTTGTCCAGACCAATCACATTGGCACGGTGTGGGTCACACAGGATGATCTGAGCGCCCATATCAATCAGTTTGTCTACAAAGAACAGCCTGCTTTCGAACATCTTCTGGTGAACAAGCACGGTTCCCCTTGCCTGGGTGGCAACAACAAGTACAATACTGATCAGGTCGGGGGTAAAGCCTGGCCACGGGGCATCGGCAATGGTCATGATGCTGCCATCCATAAAGGTTTCAACAACATAATGGTCGTGCGGTGGAATATGGATGTTGTCGCCAATGAACTCAAGCTGAATACCCAGCTTACGGAAAATGTCGGGGATGATGCCCAGGTGCTCGATGCCAGCATTTTCGATAGTAATATCAGCACCTGTCATGGCAGCGAGGCCAATAAAACTGCCAACTTCAATCATATCGGCCAGCAAGGTGTGAGAGGTTCCGCCAAGCTGCGAAACGCCATGTATCGTCAACAGGTTCGACCCGGTGCCTTCGATCCGCGCGCCCATGGCATTGAGCATCCGGCACAACTGCGCCAGATAAGGTTCACAGGCGGCATTAAACACTGTGGTTGTGCCTTCGGCAAGCACGGCTGCCATTACGATGTTGGCAGTCCCGGTAACTGATGCTTCGTCGAGCAGCATATAACAGCCTTTCAGGCCTTTCTTCGTTTCCACACGATAAAGCTGGCGGGCGTCCATTTCATTAAAGGTTGCTCCCAGTTTCTGCAAGCCGATAAAGTGTGTGTCGAGCCTTCTGCGGCCGATTTTATCACCACCTGGTTGTGGAATAAATGCCTTTCCGAAACGGGCAAGCAGCGGACCCAGTATCATGACGCTGCCCCTCAGGCTGGCTGCTTTCTTCATAAAAACATCGGTCTGCATATACTCAAAATCGATGGAAGCAGCTTCAATCGTCACCTTTGACCGAGACAACCTTTCGATGCCAACGCCCATGCCTTTCAGCAGGTCGAGCAGGTTGTTCACATCATTGATGTCGGGCAGGTTGTTGATGTGCACTTTTTCTTTTGTAAGCAGGCATGCACAAATGATTTGAAGCGCCTCGTTTTTAGCACCTTGTGGTACGAGTGTGCCTGAAAGTGTTTGCCCGCCTGTAATCCTGAATGAGCCCATATAACTGTGATGATAAGGTTTTCTTTTAAATCAGAAAGGCAAAAAGCAATTCCATTGCTTCTTGCCTTTAATCACTAATAAACCCGTTTTTAGCGTGGGCGATGACCCCTGCGCTGAAAATTCTGGGAATTGTCTTTTTTCTGTGTGAATTTCTTTTTCTTGTTTCGCGATAAAATCTCGTTGGTAGCCAATAACTTGGATTCTTCGGGCACCGTGAGTTTTCCGCCTGACAGGTCAGAAAGGTTTTCGGCAATGGTTACGTCAGTAACCGAATCCCTGTTCCAGTTCAGGTACGATTTTTTCATCTGATTGGCAATCACATGCACAAAGGCATCGCGCTCCTCGCCCGGTTCATATTCGCAGGCTTTCTGAATGATGTCGGTGATGTACCTTCCGTAATGGCCGTATTTAATATTGGTGTGCGAATACCCAATATGCTCGGGTTTGGCATCAAGGCTTTCGGGAGCCGGGGGAGGGAAGGGGCTGTCGACATCAAGTTTGAAATCAGAAATGATGTGGAGGTGATCCCACAATTTATGCTTGTAATCCATCGCTTCCTTCACCTGTGGGTTCATCTGTGCCATCACGTTTACAATGAAACTTGCAGCAGCAGTTCTTTTCTCGCGATCCTCAATGGTCAAAAGGTGTTCGATCATAAGCTGAATATTTCTGCCATATTCAGGGATTTTCAGGTTGCTTCTTCCGGTATTGTACTCCATAATTATGCTAGGTAAGTGAAGGATCTTCGTTTATCATTATAAGAACCAGTGTGTTAATGCAAAAAACATCCGGCCATCAGGACCACAAAATTAGTGCATTATTTGATTCATTCGTCAAGTATTTGAAGCCGTGCGAATTTGAGCAGCAATTGTTTTTGTCCGTAGCCATTGAAAAACACGGTTGCCTTTTTGTTAGGACCAGTGCCTTCGACACTGATGACCTTGCCTTTGCCAAATTTCTGGTGAAGGACAACCATGCCATTTTGCAGTCCGACAGTATCCGATGCCTCAAAATTATCCAACTGAAGCTTGTCTTCGGGACTTGCCTGCACCGGACTGGGAACCGGAGTTGATGTGAGTTTAACAAAATTGCCTGCCTGATGGGGCTGTCCGCTTTTTGCAGGTGAACTGAATCCTGCCCGCCTCGGTTTCTCTATCAGTGCCGGATCAATTTCCTCAACAAACCTGCTTGGTTCGCACATGGTCAGGTTTCCCCAGCGGTAGCGGCTTTCAGCATAACTCAGGGTGAGTTTTTCTTCGGCCCTTGTGATGGCCACATAAAACAAGCGGCGTTCTTCTTCCAGGTCACTCCTGGCCGAAAGCGACTGAATTGATGGAAACAGGTTTTCTTCGAGCCCGACAACGTACACATAGGGAAATTCGAGGCCCTTGGCGGCATGAATGGTCATCAGGCTTACATAGTCGGTGTTCTCGGGATCGTCGTTGTCGGCATCTGTCAACAGGGAAACCTCCGACATAAATTCATTTAACTGGCGCGGACCGGCAACAATGCCTTCTACATCCTGATCAACCTCTTTTTCTGTAAAGTCCTTGATGGCATTCAGCAATTCCTCAATGTTCTCGATCCGGCTGATGCCTTCTGGGCTGTCGTCTTCCTTGAGGGTTTTGATCAGTCCTACAGAACTGGTAATATGCTTTGCAAGCTCATAGGCATCTTTCGTGGCCAGTTGTGCCGCAAAACTCCTGATCATGGTGGTGAACTCTTCCACGCGTGCAATGGTAGGCCGGTTGAGTCCACTGTTCAGGCTGCCAAGGGTGTTGGCAATTTCCCACAGGCTGGTATTCATGTCGTTTGCCAGTACAATCATTTTCTCGATGCTGGTTTTGCCGATGCCCCTGGCCGGGTAGTTGATGATCCTGTTGAAGGCCTCTTCGTCGTTATGGTTGATCACCAGGCGGAAATAGGCCAGAATATCCTTCACTTCCTTTCGGCTGTAAAACGAAAGGCCGCCGTAAATGCGGTAAGCAATATTTTGTTTGCGCAGGGCTTCTTCAAAGGTACGCGACTGCGCATTTGTGCGGTACAGGATTACGAAGTGCTTGTTTGGGAGCTGTTTGGCCATTTTATAACCAAAGATGGAATTCACCACCAAGGTGGCTTCTTCGTTATCGGAGGTGGCCCTGAGCAGTGAAATAAGCTCACCTTCGCCCTTGTCTGTCCAGATGGTTTTTTTGATCTGGTCTTTGTTGTTTGCGATGACTTTGTTTGATGCCTGTACGATTACATTGGTTGAACGGTAGTTTTGTTCAAGCCTGTAAAGCTGGTGATCAGGATAGTCGTGTTTAAAATTCAGGATATTCTGTATGTTGGCCCCCCTGAAGGCATAAATGCTTTGTGCATCATCGCCTACCACACAGATGTTTTCGTGTAGGGCAGCCAGTTTTTTTAAAATGAGGTATTGGGCATGGTTGGTGTCCTGATATTCATCAACAAGGATAAAATTGAATTTATGCTGGTATTTGTACAGCACCTCAGGAAAGTCGCGGAAAAGGAGGTTGGTATTAAACAGCAAATCATCAAAGTCCATGGCATCAGCGCGCTTGAGGCGGGCATTGTAACTCTTGAAAATTTCACCGATCATCGGTTTGCCTGCAACCTGATCATTTGACCTGACTTCGCTGTTATTCAAATAATCTTCAGGGGTAAACAGGTTTGATTTTGCACTTGAAATGCGGTGCAGCACAAATGAAGCCGGGTAAGTTTTTGCATCCAGGTTCAGGTCGTTGACGATGTTTTTCACCAGCCGTTTGCCGTCGTCAGTGTCGTAAATGGTAAAATTGGACGGATAACCGAGGTGATGCCCTTCGATGCGCAGAATTTTGGCAAAAACCGCATGGAATGTTCCCATCCACACATTTCTTCCTTCGGCATGGCCAATGAGTTCCATTACCCGCTCTTTCATCTCACGGGCAGCCTTGTTTGTAAAGGTAAGGGCAAGAATCTGAAACGGATCGGCTCCTTTATTAATAAGGTGTGCAATGCGATAAGTGAGGGCCCTTGTTTTGCCAGCACCGGCACCGGCTATGATCATAACAGGCCCTTCGGTATGTGTAACAGCTTGACGCTGTGGTTCGTTCAGTTGATTTAAAAGCTCAGTCACAAAATCTTGATTTGGTAGCAAAGTTAGTGCTTTTCGCCGAACCCTTGTGAGTGCAACTGAAGGCATGTGGTATGTGCACACCATGGAAGTCATTAAATACAGCTAAGTGTATTCGTTTTTAACACATTGACTTTTCTTTTTGACTTAAATAATGGCTGGGGATTGGTGAAGCTTATGTCTTATTAGTATTGAAACAGGCGGTTATAAATACCGATGGATATGATAAATGGCATCGGATAGGTTAGAAAACAGCGGTTTTAATTAATGGCTCAGTTTTTTCGAAGCGATTTTAAAAAATATTCTCATATCTGATTTACAACACGATACAAAAAGCGATCATATTTGGGCCATTAAAAGTGAGAACAATGAAGCAAAAAAAAGGTAAAAATTACTTGTCGGATTGAAAAATCTGTTTACCTTTGCAGCCCCATTTGATAGGGAAAATTGAAATAACTGGAAATGTTATAGTTAAAGGAACCTGATAAGCTAAAACGATATAGGTTCTGACGAAGCGCCGAAAGCTTGTTCTTAAATATCGGACTTCGTGGTTTTAGACCCTAACGGGCTTTACACCTTCCTTAAACTATTTTTACCAATTTATTTTAAAAGCCATTGTTATTCAAGAATAATTGAATACTTTTGCGCTCCCAAAATTGGGCTAGTAAACGAAAAAATTAAATAAGAGAAAATGCCTACTATTCAACAATTAGTGCGTAAAGGACGCCAGAAACTGGTTGATAAAAGCAAATCGCCTGCCCTTGATTCATGTCCTCAGAGGCGTGGTGTTTGTGTAAGGGTTTACACCACCACACCCAAGAAACCTAACTCAGCCATGCGTAAAGTGGCCAGGGTAAGGTTGACAAACGGCAAGGAAGTAAATGCATACATACCAGGTGAAGGTCACAATCTTCAGGAACACTCAATCGTCATGATCAGGGGTGGCCGTGTGAAGGATTTACCAGGTGTACGTTATCATATTATCAGGGGTGCTTTGGATACCTCTGGTGTAGAAGGCAGAAAGCAACGCCGTTCGAAATACGGTGCTAAACGCCCCAAAAAGAAATAAGTCATCGTCAATTATTTATCAGTTAAGACATTTTAGCAATGAGAAAAGCTAAACCAAAAAAACGAATTATTCTTCCCGATCCAAGGTTCAGTGATGTGCTGGTGACAAAATTTGTCAACAACATCATGCTGGAGGGCAAGAAAAATGTGGCTTACAAAATATTCTACGAAGCAATGGATATTGTAAGTCAGAAAAGTGGCGAAGACTGCGTCGAGGTTTGGAAAAAGGCTTTGGCAAATGTTACGCCTGCAGTGGAAGTCAGGAGCCGTCGTATTGGCGGGGCTACCTTTCAGATTCCTTCTGAAATCAGACCAGGCCGTAAAATGTCGATTGGTATGAAAAACCTGATCGGTTTTGCACGCAAACGCCACGAAAAATCGATGGGTCAGAAACTTGCTGGCGAAATTTTAGCGGCATACAAGGAAGAAGGATCAGCTTTCAAAAAGAAAGAAGATACCCACCGCATGGCTGAAGCCAACAAGGCATTCTCCCACTTTAGGTTCTAATATTAAAAAACAGCGAGATTCTCCGTATGACATTCGACCAGAACATATCAAACAAACTGCAACTCACCCGTAATATTGGCATCATGGCCCACATCGATGCCGGTAAAACGACGACTACTGAGCGCATTTTGTATTATACCGGCCGTAGTCATAAGATCGGGGAGGTGCACGAAGGTTCTGCCACCATGGACTGGATGGTTCAGGAGCAGGAAAGAGGGATAACAATCACTTCGGCTGCAACCACGGTGTTTTGGGATTATAATGCGAACAAGTACAAGATCAATATCATTGACACTCCCGGACACGTTGACTTCACCGTTGAAGTTGAACGTTCGTTAAGGGTGCTCGATGGTGCTGTTGCCTTATTCTGCGCCGTTGGTGGTGTTGAACCCCAATCGGAAACCGTTTGGCGCCAGGCCGACAAATACAAGGTTCCACGCTTGTGTTTCATCAACAAGATGGACCGTTCGGGGGCTGATTTTTACAGTGTGCTTGAGCAAATCAAAGCCAGACTGGGCGCAAATCCAATACCACTTCAGATCCCTATCGGTGAAGAAGAAACGTTTAAGGGTGTTGTTGACCTGATCAGAAACAAAGCCTTCGTTTGGGACGACAGTACCAAGGGCGTTGTGATGGTTGAGGTGCCAATCCCTGATGACCTGATTGATGTTGTTGAAGAATATCGTTTGAAACTGATCGAAGGTGTTGCTGAAGAAAGCGACGTGCTGCTCGAGAAGTTTATGGAAGATCCAAACTCAATCACAGAAAACGAAATTATGTACTATATCCGCAAAGCCACCATCGAGATGCGTATCTCGCCGGTGATGTGCGGTGCGTCGTTTAAAAATAAAGGCGTCCAGATGCTGCTCGACGGAGTGATTCAATACCTGCCAAGCCCACTCGACGTTGAAGCTGTTAAAGGCATCAATCCTAACACCGATAAAACGGAAATTCGCAATGTGGATGCCACTGAGCCTTTCAGTGCCCTGGCATTCAAAATTGCTACCGATCCTTTCGTTGGTCGTATCGCTTTTTTCAGGGTGTATTCGGGCAAACTCGAAGCAGGTTCCTATGTGTACAATGCTTCGACCGGTAAAAAAGAACGCATTTCACGTATCATGCAGATGCATGCCAATAAACAAAATCCGCTCGATTCAATCGAGGCTGGTGATATTGGTGCAGCTGTTGGATTTAAAATTATCCGCACCGGCGATACCCTTTGCGAAGAAAAACGTCCGATTCTGCTCGAATCGATGACCTTCCCGGAACCGGTGATCAGTGTTGCCATTGAACCCAAAACTCAGGGTGATATGGACAAAATGTCGATGGCACTGGCCAAACTGGCTGAAGAAGATCCCACATTCAAGGTAAACACTGACCAGGATTCAGGACAGACAATTATCTCGGGTATGGGTGAACTCCACCTCGAAATCCTTGTTGACCGCCTGAAACGCGAATTTAAGGTTGAATGTAACCAGGGTCGTCCTCAGGTGGCATACAAAGAAGCCATTGTCAGCAGCGCCACTCACCGCGAAGTATACAAAAAACAGACCGGTGGCCGTGGTAAATTTGCTGATATTCAGTTCGAAATCGGACCGGCTGATGAGGGCGTGATCGGATTACAATTTATCGATGAAGTAAAAGGCGGCAATATTCCAAGGGAATACATGCCGGCCATACAAAAAGGTTTCCGCGAATCAATGGCAAATGGTGTGCTGGCTGGTTTCCAGATGGACAGCATGAAAGTGAAAATTTTCGACGGTTCGTACCATGCTGTTGACTCCGACTCATTATCATTTGAAATGGCTGCCCGCATCGGATACAAAACTGCCTGCCGCAAAGCCAAGTCAGTATTGCTTGAGCCCATCATGAAGGTTGAAGTAAACACCCCGGATGAATACCTGGGAGAAGTAACCGGCGACCTGAACAAAAGGCGTGCTGTATTGAGGGAAGTAACTGCCAAAATCGGACTTCAGGTGATCAAAGCTGATGTGCCTTTGTCGGAAATGTTCGGATATGTCACTGCCTTGCGTTCACTGTCATCAGGAAGGGCAAACTCAACGATGGAATTCAGTCGTTACCAGGAAGCCCCTGAAAATGTTGCTGAGGCAGTCATTAATAAATCAAAAGGTATTGTAAAATAGTTAGTTAACTGTAATATTTCTCAAAAGTGAGCCAAAGAATCAGAATTAAGTTAAAGTCGTACGATCACAACCTGGTTGACAAGTCAGCCGAGAAGATCGTCAAAACCATCAAAACGACTGGTGCAGTGGTTAGTGGTCCCATTCCGCTCCCGACTGACAAGAAAATTTACACCGTGCTGCGCTCAACCTTTGTGCACAAAAAGTCGAGGGAGCAGTTCGAATTGTCATCCTACAAGCGATTGTTGGATATCTACAGCTCAACATCACAGACGATTGATGCGCTGATGAAGCTCGAATTGCCCAGTGGCGTTGAAGTAGAGATCAAGGTTTGACGTATTTTTTGAAGGAATTCATTGCTTATAAAAGAATAGAACAATGTCAGGATTATTAGGAAAGAAAATTGGGATGACAAGCATCTACGACGCTAACGGGAAGAACATTCCTGTTACTGTGATCGAAGCAGGACCATGCGTTGTTACCCAGATAAGGACAAAAGAGAAGGACGGCTACGAGGCTGTTCAATTGTCTTTTGACGAAAAGAAGGAGAAGCATACCACCTCAGGCTTGAAAGGACACTTTGCAAAAGCCGGTACCACCCCCAAACGTTATATCAGCGAATTTACCCGTTTCGAGCACCGCAAAGAATTCGGGGAAGTGATTACCGTAGAAGTATTTATCGAAGGTGAATATGTCGACGTATCTGGTATCAGCAAAGGTAAAGGTTTTCAGGGCGTTGTAAAACGTCATGGCTTTGCCGGTGTTGGTGATGCCACCCATGGTCAGCACAACCGTTTACGTGCTCCTGGTTCACTGGGTGCTTCTTCATATCCTTCAAGGGTTATGAAAGGTGTTCGCATGGCAGGCCGAATGGGAAACCACAAAGTAAAGCTGATCAACCTGCAGATCGTAAAGATTGTACCTGAAAAGAACCTGATATTGGTGAAAGGTGCAGTTCCTGGCGCAATTAACGGATATTTAAAAATTGAGAGATGGAATTAGTAGTTCATAATATCAACGGAGAAGCTACTTCACGTAAAGTGCAGTTGAACGAAGAAATCTTTGGTTTGAAGCCTAACGATCATGCGATTTACCTGGATACAAAACAGTATCTGGCCAATCAGCGTCAGGGCACCCACAAATCGAAGGAAAAGAGCGAAATCACTGCCAGTACCAAGAAGATTAAAAAGCAAAAAGGCACAGGTACCGCAAGGGCCGGTAGTGTGAAATCACCACTGTTTATCGGTGGCGGCCGTGTTTTTGGTCCAAAACCGAGAGACTACGGTTTCAAACTGAACAAAAAGGTAAAGCAACTTGCACGTAAATCTGCTTTGGCTTACAAAGCCATCGAAAACAAAATCATTGTATTGGAAGATTTCACTTACGAAACACCAAAGACAAAGAGCTTTGTTGAGATGCTGAGCAAGTTTAAGGACACAGATCGCAAGGCATTGTTTGTACTGGCTCAGGCTGACCGCAACGTGGTTTTGTCGTCGAGGAATGTGCAGCAGGCCAAGGTGACCACTGCCAACGGCTTAAACACTTATGATATCCTGAACGCAAACAACTTATTCATCACTGAAAGTTCTTTGCTCAGAATTACAGAGTTGCTTTCATAAAAAAATAGAAACATTAAATCGCTCAAAACGATGAATATCATTATTAAACCGGTGATTACGGAGAAAATGACTGCCATGGGTGAGAAACTCAACCGGTATGGCTTTATCGTGGATAAGAGGGCTAATAAACTCCAGATTGTTGCAGCCATTAAAGAGCTGTACGGTGTTGAAGTGGCCGCTGTAAACACGATGAATTACTCAGGAAAGCTGAAATCACGGTATACAAAAACCGGCATCATTGCCGGTAAAACAAAAGCTATTAAAAAAGCTATTGTGACTTTGGCTGAAGGTGAAACGATTGATTTTTTTAGCAACATTTAGGTAAATGGCTTTAAAGAAATATAAACCAACGACTCCAGGTCAGCGCTTCAAATTGATTAGCGCGTTTGATGAAATTACCACCGACAGACCTGAAAAATCACTTATTGCTTCGGCAAAGAGTACGGGTGGAAGAAATAACGATGGCAGACGCACCATACGCAATGTGGGTGGCGGTCACAAGCAAAAATACAGGATTATCGACTTCAAACGCGATAAGGACGGTGTTCCGGCAACTGTAAAAACCATCGAGTATGACCCAAACCGCACAGCACGCATTGCGCTGGTATTTTACGCCGATGGCGAAAAACGCTACATCATTGCACCTCAGGGGTTAAAGGTTGGTCAGGAAATCAGTTCGGGCAAGGGTGTTACTCCCAATGTGGGCAACTCATTGTTCCTGAGCGAAGTTCCTTTCGGAACAATTATTCATAATATCGAGCTTCGTCCCGGTCAGGGTGCCAAGATGGCCCGCAGCGCCGGTTCGTATGCCCAACTGATGACACGCGATGGCAAATATGCCATCCTGAAAATGCCCTCAGGTGAAACCCGCATGATTTTGCAAACATGCAAGGCTACCATCGGCATGGTGTCGAACGTTGACCATAACCTCGAGAAATCAGGTAAAGCCGGTAGAAGCAGATGGCTCGGCCGTCGTCCACGCGTAAGGGGTGTTGTTATGAACCCGGTTGATCACCCAATGGGTGGTGGAGAAGGCAGGGCATCAGGCGGCCATCCACGTTCACGCAAGGGTATTCCAGCCAAGGGTTACAAAACCAGGGCCAAGAAGAATACTTCGGACAGGTACATTATCGAGAGAAGAAAGAAATAGGTCAATAACCAGGAAGTAACAATATTACTACTATGAGTCGTTCGCTTAAAAAAGGTCCTTATATCCATTACAAACTTGAAAAAAAGGTGATGGACAACGTGGAGTCGGGTAAAAAATCAGTCATTAAAACCTGGTCAAGGGCCTCAATGATTGCCCCCGATTTTGTTGGACAAACAATTGCTGTGCATAATGGCAACAAATTTATCCCGGTGTATGTAACAGAAAATATGGTAGGCCACAAACTCGGTGAGTTCGCACCTACACGTATCTTCAGGGGTCATGCCGGTAAAAAGGAAAAAGGTAAAAAATAAGGAGAAGTAAACAATGGGAGCAAGAAAACATAACAGAGCCGAGGCGATCAGGGAACAACGCAAGTCATTGTACGTGGCTTCATTGAACAATGTGCCCACTTCACCACGTAAAATGCGCCTTGTGGCAGATATGGTAAGGGGAATGAATGTTGAACTGGCCTTACACGCCCTTCAATACTCACCGAAGGAAGCTTCGAACCGCCTGTATAAGCTGCTCAGGTCGGCAATTTCAAACTGGGAAGCCAAAAACGAAGGTGCCAGGATCGAAGACAGTCACCTCTACATCAAAGAGGTATCGGTTGACGCAGGCAGGATGTTGAAAAGGGTACAGCCGGCTCCTCAGGGAAGGGCACACCGCATCCGCAAGCGCTCAAACCACATCACATTGGTTATTGATAGTCGCAAGACACAAGAGTAGATCACTGAATGATAGAATCTGTTAAGAAATAAATTGAATGGGACAAAAAACGAATCCGATTGGACTAAGGTTAGGAATCATCAAAGGATGGGATTCCAACTGGTATGGCGGTAACGACTTTTCGGGGAAACTTGTTGAGGACGATAAAATCAGAAAATATCTCAACGCCCGTTTGGGAAAAGCCGGTATCTCCAAGATCAATATTGAACGCTCACTGAAGCTCGTTACCGTGACCATTTCGACGGCCCGCCCCGGAATGATCATTGGAAAAGGAGGTCAGGAAGTGGATAAATTGAAGGAAGAGTTGAAGAAACTCACCGGAAAAGAAGTCCAGATTAATATCAGCGAAATCAAACGTCCGGAATTGGATGCCTATATCGTAGGTTCAACCATTGCGAAGCAAATTGAAGGCAGGATTTCGTTCCGTCGCGCCATCAAAACAGCCATTACCTCGAGTATGCGCATCGGTGCCGAAGGAATCAAAGTCATGATTTCAGGCCGCGTTGGCGGAGCCGAAATGGCCCGCAGGGAAACCTACAAGGAAGGCCGTATTCCACTGCATACCTTAAGGGCCGATATCGACTATGCACTCGTTGAAGCGCACACGACATACGGCCGCATCGGAATAAAGGTGTGGATCTGCAAAGGTGAAATTTATGGCAGGCCTGAACTTGTTCCAAGCAGTGTTGGTGGTGTTAAGAAAACCGTAGCACCAAAACAGGGCGGCGGAGCTCCCCGTCAAAGAGGAAGACGTAAATAAGCATTTTTCATCAATAATAACTAAGTAACAATGTTACAGCCGAAAAAGACAAAGTTCAGAAGACATCAGAAAGGCAGAATGAAAGGACTGGCACAGCGCGGAAATCAGCTTGCCTTCGGATCGTTCGGAATCAAAGCCCTCGAGAATTGTTGGTTGACTGGACGTCAGATCGAAGCAGCCCGTCAGGCTGTCACCCGTCATATGAAACGTGAAGGACAAATATGGATACGCGTTTTCCCCGATAAACCCGTAACAAAGAAACCTGCTGAGGTTCGTATGGGTAAGGGTAAAGGCGCACCTGAGTACTTTGTAGCACCTGTTACACCGGGACGTATCATATTCGAAGCAGAAGGCGTGCCTTTGGCCGTGGCAAAGGAAGCATTAAGACTTGCTGCCCAGAAGCTCCCAATCACCACCAAATTTGTAGTGAGAAGAGATTACGTAGAAGCAAACTAATACGACAATGAAACAGGAAGTAATCAAAGAGTTAAGTACGGCCGACCTGAAGGAAAGGCTGGAAGAAGAACGCAAGCTACTGGTTAAGCTCAAGCTCAACCATGCCGTTTCTCCACTCGAGAATCCAAATAAGATCAAAGCCTACCGCAAAACCATAGCAAGGTTGATGACTGAATTGAGAAAACGTCATATTGAGGCTAGTAATAATTCATAACAGGGTCAATTACGATGGAAACCAGAAATTTAAGAAAAGAAAGAATCGGTGTTGTGGTCAGCAACAAGATGGAAAAATCCATCACCGTTGAGATCGAACGCCGTGTCAAGCACCCTATTTACGGTAAGTTTGTTAAGAAAACAAGCCGCTTTATGGCACAGGACGATAACAACGATTGTCATATCGGAGATACCGTACGCATTTGTGAAACAAGACCATTGAGCAAGAATAAATGCTGGCGCTTGGTTGAAATAATCGAAAGGGCTAAATAGTATGATACAGCAGGAATCAAGACTAACAGTTGCCGACAACAGCGGCGCAAAGGAAGTGCTTTGCATCAGGGTACTCGGTGGCACAGGAAAACGCTATGCCCACATCGGTGACCAGATCGTTGTGACAGTGAAAAATGCACTGCCCAGCGGAAACGTGAAAAAAGGTACTGTCGTAAAAGCAGTTGTCGTTCGCACAAAAAAAGAAACCCGTCGCAACGATGGTTCTTATATCCGCTTCGACGACAATGCCGTGGTGCTTCTGAATAACGCCGGTGAAATGATCGGAACACGTATTTTCGGACCGGTGGCCAGGGAACTGAGGGAAAAACAATATATGAAAATTGTGTCACTAGCGCCTGAGGTGTTATAAGACCTTAATAAGTAAGTATATGGATAAATTGCATATCAAAAAAGGTGACAACGTGATGGTCATTGCCGGAGACCACAAAGGTGAATCAGGCAAGGTGCTCATCGTTGATGTTGAAAAACAGCGGGCTATCGTCGAAAGCGTTAACCTGGTGTCGAAACATACCAAACCAAATGCCGAAAACCCAAAGGGTGGCATTCTTAAAAAAGAAGCATCAGTGCATGTTTCGAACCTCAAAATCATCGGTTCGGGTGGAAAGCCCACGCGTATTGGTCGCAAAATTGATGAGAAAACAGGAAAATCAGTCCGTTATTCAAAAAAGACAGGGGAGGTGATTAAGTAATGAACTATCAGCCCAGACTAAAAGAAAAGTATAGGAGCGAAATCGTGCCTGCACTCGAAAAGCAGTTTCAGTACAAAACTGTGATGCAGGTTCCACGTTTGGTAAAAATTTCACTCAATCAGGGTATTGGCGCAGCCCTTACCGATAAGAAACTGATCGATTTTGGTGTCGACGAAATGAGCGCCATCACTGGTCAGAAAGCTGTGCCTACCATTTCGAAACGCGACGTTTCAAACTTTAAGCTGCGTAAAGGCAATCCAGTTGGTGTTCGTGTAACACTCAGGGGCGACAAGATGTATGAATTCCTTGAACGGCTGATCGCAGTGGCCCTGCCACGTGTACGTGACTTCAGGGGAATCAACGACAAAGGCTTCGATGGCAGGGGTAATTACAGCTTTGGTGTAACCGAGCAGATTATCTTCCCCGAAATTGATATCGATAAGATTAACCGCATCAACGGTATGGATATCACCTTTGTAACAACAGCACGCAACGACCAGGAAGCTTTGGCATTGCTGAAGGAATTTGGTCTTCCGTTTAAAAATCAAAAAAAATAATAGAGCATGGCAAAAGAGTCAATGAAAGCGCGCGAGCGTAAAAGACAAAGTATGGTAGAAAAATTCGCTGCCAAGCGTGCCGCCCTCAAGGAAGCCGGCGATTATGACGCCTTGCAGAAACTGCCAAAAAATGCTTCACCCGTAAGGTTGCACAACCGTTGCCAGCTCACTGGCCGCCCAAAAGGGTATATGAGGCAGTTTGGCGTTTCCCGTATTAACTTCCGGGAAATGGCGCTCAAAGGATTAATCCCAGGTGTTAAAAAAGCCAGTTGGTAGAATTAAATATCTCAGCACAATATGAATACTGACCCAATTGCAGATTATTTGACAAGATTGAGAAATGGCGTAATGGCCAAACATAGGGTTGTCGAAATTCCTGCATCAAATGAAAAGAAAGCGATTACCAAAATCCTGTTCGAAAAAGGATACATCCTGAATTACAAATTCGAAGATGTAGCACCTCAGGGCATCATCAAGATCGCTTTGAAATATCATCCTGTGACCAAAATGCCTGCCTTGACACGTCTCGAACGTGTTTCAAGCCCTGGCTTGCGGAAATATGTTGGTGCCGAGGAACTGCCCCGCGTGTTAAACGGCCTGGGCATTGCCATCCTCTCTACCTCAAGTGGAATCATGAGCGATAAAGAAGCACGTAAACTGCATGTTGGTGGTGAAGTGTTATGTTACATCAGTTAATCAAAGGAGAGCGAATACATGTCAAGAATAGGTAAATTGCCGATTGATCTGCCCGCTGGCGTTGAGGTAACAGTAAATGCCGACAACGTGGTGAAGGTGAAAGGAAAATTAGGCGAACTCACACAGCAGGTTGATCCGGCTGTTACGATAAAGGTTGAAAATAACCAGATCGTGCTCGACCGGATATCTGAAGAAATTGACCATCGTGCCAAGCATGGCCTCTACCGTGCCCTGCTCAACAATATGGTTAAAGGGGTGTCGGAAGGTTTCAATGTTGTTCAGGAACTCGTTGGTGTTGGTTACAAAGCCGAAGCCAAAGGACAGGTCCTCGAAATGTCGTTGGGATACTCTCACAACCTTGTGCTCGTGCTGCCTTCTGAAATAAAGATTGAAACAGTGACCGAAAGGGGTAAAAATCCCTTGATCAAGATGAGTTGCATCGACAAACAACTCCTTGGTCAGGTTGCCGCCAAAATCAGGTCACTCAGGGCACCGGAGCCATATAAGGGTAAAGGTATTAAGTTCCAGGGCGAATTGCTCAGACGCAAAGCCGGAAAGACAGCAGGAAAATAAATTGTAAATAACCAGCCTGGATATCGGGCTGTTAATATCCATTCCAAATGGCTATAAAGAATAAAAAAGACGAAAGAAGGAACAGTATCAAGAAAAGGGTCAGAAAGATCGTTCGCGGTTCAGCTGAACGTCCGCGCCTTACTGTTTTCAGAAGCAATAAGCAGATCTATGCACAGCTGATTGACGATGACCAGGGCAAAACCCTCGTAGCCGCCGGTTCAATTGTGAAAGAAGCAGAAGCTTCGAAGATGAACAAGATTGAACAAGCCAAAATGGTGGGTAAACTTGTGGCTGAAAAAGCGCTTGCCGCCGGCATCGAAAGTGTTGTTTTTGATCGTAATGGGTATTTGTATCACGGAAGGGTGAAGTCATTGGCTGAAGCTGCTCGTGAAGGTGGACTTAAATTCTAAAAAACTATGTCAGACGTAAACGTAAAAAGAGTAAAATCCAGCGAAATCGAGTTTAAAGATCGGTTGGTCAGCATACAACGCGTTACCAAAGTAACCAAAGGCGGTAGAACATTCAGTTTTTCAGCCATTGTGGTTGTCGGAAATGAAAACGGTGTTGTAGGCTACGGACTGGGTAAAGCCAAGGAAGTCACTGCAGCCATTGCCAAGGGTGTCGACGATGCCAAAAAGAACCTGGTAAAAGTACCAGTACTCAAAGGCACTGTTCCTCACGAACAGTATGGCAAATACAGCGGCGCCCTCGTATTTATCAAACCCGCTTCTCCCGGTACCGGAGTTATCGCCGGTGGTGCTATGCGCGCCGTGCTCGAAAGTGTGGGTGTGAGAGACGTGTTGGCCAAATCAAAAGGCTCATCGAACCCGCACTCAGTTGTGAAAGCCACCATCAATGCGCTCACCCAGATGCGCGATGCCTATACCATCGCCCAGGTGAGGGGAGTTGATCTGGATACAGTGTTTAACGGATAAGAAAACGGAACCATGAAAAAAGTCAGAATAACACAGGTTAAAAGTGGCATCGGAAGGCCCCAAAGGCAAAAAGATACCCTAACCGCACTGGGATTTAAACGCATGCACCAAACCCTCGAAGTAGAACTCTCTCCTTCAGTGGAAGGTATGGTCGACAAGGTTAAACACCTGCTGAAGATCGAAGAAATTTAATTATTGAACAAAGGAAAACTTATTATACGATGGATTTAAGCACTCTTAAACCGGCAAAAGGATCTGTTAAGAACAGAAAAAGAATCGGTCGCGGTCAGGGCTCTGGCCACGGTGGCACTTCGACACGTGGTCACAAAGGAGCCGGTTCACGCTCGGGATATTCCAAAAAATTAGGCTTCGAAGGTGGTCAGATGCCGCTCGTTCGCCGCTTGCCAAAATTCGGATTCAAAAACATCAACCGCAAGGAATATACGCCGATTAACCTCGAATCGTTGCAGTTGCTGGCCGAACTGAAAGGATTATCGGTTATCGATCCGGAAATTCTTGTTGAAAATGGCCTCGCCGGTAAAAAAGACCAGATCAAGGTGCTTGCTAAAGGCGAATTGAAATTAAAACTCAATGTGAAAGCACATGCTTTTTCAGCAACAGCAATCAGTGCGATTGAAGCTTTAGGCGGAACAGCAGAAAAAATCTGAACCTGATGAAAAAATTATTTGAAACACTCAGAAATATTAATAAGATTGAAGAATTGCGCAAGCGCATTCTTTACACCCTTGGTATATTGCTGATTTATCGTTTAGGCTCCTTCGTTGTGCTTCCGGGTGTTGATCCCAACATGCTGGCCAACCTGCACAACCAGGCCAGCGGAGGCTTGCTTGGACTGCTGAATATGTTTTCCGGCGGTGCATTTTCGAATGCCTCCATTTTCGCCCTTGGAATCATGCCTTACATCTCTGCATCCATTGTGATTCAGCTCTTGGGTATGGCCATTCCATATTTCCAACGCCTGCAGCGCGAAGGCGAAAGCGGACGCCGCAAAATCAACCAGCTTACCCGTTACCTCACAGTGGCTATCGTGGCACTGCAGGCCCCGGGTTATATCGCCAATATGATTTCGCAGTTGCCTGCCGAAGCCATTACCCCATTTGATCCTACAGTGACAAGTCCTTCGGCATTCTTCTGGGTTTCCAACACCATCATCCTGATTGCAGGAACCCTGTTTGTAATGTGGTTGGGCGAAAAAATCACGGATAAGGGCATCGGTAACGGTATCTCCCTCATCATTATGATTGGTATTATTGCCAGGCTGCCCTTTGCCCTGTTCGGTGAGTTCTTTGCTCGCCTCGAACAGAAAGGCGGCGGACTGGTATACTTCCTGATAGAGATTGTCATCCTGATTTTTGTCATCCTGATTACGATCCTGCTCGTTCAGGGAACCCGCAAGGTGCCTGTACAATATGCAAAACGCATTGTAGGAAACCGTCAGTATGGTGGCGTCAGACAATATATTCCATTGAAAGTGAATGCAGCCGGTGTTATGCCGATCATCTTTGCGCAGGCAATCATGTTTTTGCCCATCACCCTGGTTGGCTTTACCTCATCGGAAAGCCTTAGCGGTGTTGCTGCTGCTTTTACGAACATTAACGGTATCTGGTATAACAGCACATTTTTTATCCTGATTATCCTGTTTACCTATTTTTACACAGCCATTACCATCAATCCGAACCAAATGGCTGAGGATATGAAAAAGAATGGTGGATTCATTCCTGGCGTAAAACCAGGAAAGAAAACAGCTGAATATCTTGATAATGTGATGTCAAGAATTACTTTACCCGGATCCATTTTCCTGGGCTTTGTTGCCATCATGCCTGCTATAGTAGGCCAGATGGGTGTGAGCAATGCTTTCGCTCATTTTTATGGTGGCACCTCGCTTTTGATTCTGGTAGGGGTTGTGCTCGACACTTTGCAGCAGATCGAAAGTTACCTGCTCATGCGTCATTATGATGGTTTAACAAAATCGGGTAGGATTAAAGGTCGTGCTTCAGCTATGAATATGGGCTAAGCTCAAATCTGAAGAAGATGATTTTTATCAAAACCGATGAGGAAATAGAAATACAGCGCGAGAGTTCTTTGCTTGTTGGAAAAACACTGGCCGAGGTTGCGAAGTTGATCGAACCCGGGGTGAAAACCATAACTTTGGATATGGTGGCCGAACAGTTTATCAGGGATCACAAGGCTGAACCCGGATTTAAAGGTTACGGCGGATTCCCCGGAACACTTTGTGTCTCGGTTAATGACCAGGTTGTTCATGGTATTCCCGGAAACACCATACTCAAGGATGGCGACATCGTATCAGTTGACTGTGGGGTTTTGAAAAACGGATATTACGGTGATTCGGCTTATACGTTTCTTGTTGGCGAGGTGTCTGAGAAAGTCAGAAACCTGATCACGCGAACTAAAGAATCACTGTATCTCGGAATCGAACAGGCTGTTGATGGCATGCGGATAGGCGATATCGGATTTGCCATTCAGTCGTTTGCCGAGGGATTCGGTTACGGGATTGTGCGTGAACTTGTTGGTCATGGTGTTGGAAAAAAGTTGCATGAGAAACCCGAAGTGCCGAATTATGGCCGCAGGGGATCGGGCATCAAACTGAAGTCAGGGATGGTCATCGCTATCGAACCGATGATAAACCTGGGGGTCAGGAATGTGAGGCAGGAAGCAGATGGCTGGACCATCCGCACTGCCGACGGAATGCCTTCGGCCCACTTCGAACACACCGTTGCAATTAGAAATGGGCAAGCAGATATCTTGTCGAGTTTTGAGATGATTGAAACAGTATTAAAATCTTTGAACCGCTTATAAAATGGCAAAACAACTGTCGATAGAACAGGATGGAACGGTGATTGAGTCGTTGGGAAATGCGATGTTTCGTGTTGAGTTGGAAAACGGACACGTGATCACAGCCCATATCTCCGGAAAGATGAGGATGCACTACATCAAGATTCTGCCGGGTGACAGGGTAAAACTCGAAATGTCGCCTTATGACCTGACAAAGGGAAGAATAACATTCAGATATAAGTAAAGCGTTAAACAATAAAGTTTTTGTTGCAGAACAAGGACAACAGTAATCCGAAATAAAATGAAAGTAAGAGCCTCAGTAAAAAAGAGATCAGCCGATTGTAAAATCGTTCGCCGCAAGGGCAGGTTGTATGTAATCAACAAAAAGAACCCTAAGTTTAAACAACGTCAGGGTTAGTGAGTAATAGCATATATATAAAATATAAATAAGCAGATATATGGCAAGAATTGCTGGGGTAGATATCCCAAACAATAAACGTGGCGAAATCGCCTTGACTTACATCTACGGGATTGGTAGAAGTTCAGCTCAGAAAATCCTTACTGATGCAAGTGTGGATTTGAATAAGAAGGTTCAGGACTGGACAGACGACGATCAGAACAACGTACGTACGATTATTAGCGAACGCTTTAAGGTTGAGGGTGAACTCAGGTCGGAAATTCAGATCAACATCAAACGCTTGATGGACATCGGCGCCTACCGTGGCATTCGTCATCGTCTCGGATTACCTACCAGGGGACAGAGTACAAAGAATAATGCCAGAACCCGTAAAGGGCGCAAGAAAACTGTGGCCAACAAGAAAAAGGCTACCAAGTAAGCATTGACACTATTTTTTAAAAGAATAGATTAAGTAATCAATTATATTATGGCAAAAACCACGAGAGTTACAAAGAAAAGGGTTGTGAAAGTTGAGCCCATCGGAAAGGCTTATATCAAAGCTTCTTTCAACAACATCATTATTTCTTTGACTAATAATGCAGGACAGGTAGTTTCCTGGGCTAGCTCAGGAAAAATGGGTTTCAAAGGTTCGAAAAAGAACACACCCTATGCAGCACAGATGGCAGCAGAAGATTGCTCCAAAACAGCATACGACCTGGGATTGAGAAAAGTTAAAGTGTATGTGAAAGGACCTGGTGCCGGTCGCGAATCAGCCATCAGAACAATCCATTCATCTGGTATCGAAGTGATGGAAATTATTGACGTTACCCCATTGCCACACAATGGTTGCCGTCCTCCGAAAAGAAGAAGAGTGTAAGTTGCGCTGATTGAATAGAAAATAATTAAACGTTAAGACAATGGCAAGATATATAGGCCCAAAATCAAAGATAGCCCGCAAATTTGGTGAACCCATTTTCGGACCAGATAAAGCTTTTGAGAAAAAGAATTACCCCCCGGGGCAGCATGGCAGCGCCAAACGCAGGAAAAAACAGTCAGAGTATGGCATTCAGCTTCAGGAAAAACAAAAAGCTAAATATACCTACGGCATCCTCGAAAAACAGTTCAGAAACACCTTCGAAAAGGCAGCACGTAAGAGCGGCATCACCGGTGAAATTCTGCTGCAGTTGATCGAGTCGCGACTGGACAACCTCGTTTACCGCTTTGGTATTGCTCCAAGCAGAAGCGCTGCCCGCCAGCTGGTCGGTCACCGCCACATTACCGTTAACGGTCACGTTGTGAACATCCCTTCATACCAGGTAAAAGTGGGTGATATCATAGGCGTAAGAGAGAAATCACAAACCCTCGAAGCCATCACCAGCTCACTCGAAGGACGCGTTAACCGCTTCCCCTGGCTCGAATGGGACGGAGAAAAAATGCGCGGTAAGTTTATGACCTATCCTTCACGCGAGGATATTCCGGAAAACATCAAAGAACAACTTATCGTTGAGTTGTATTCTAAATAATCCACTTAAGTAACCTGTTAGGAACCCTTCAAATATTAAAGTAAGTTATGGCAATATTAGCATTTCAAAAACCTGATAAGGTAATCTTGGTCGAATCTGATGAATACAGAGGACTGTTCGAGTTTCGTCCCCTTGAACCAGGTTTCGGAATCACTATTGGTAACGCCCTGAGAAGGATTTTGTTAAGTTCACTTGAGGGCTATGCAATCACCTCCATAAAGATTGAAGGAGTTTTGCACGAATTTTCATCCATCGAAGGCGTTGTTGAGGATGTTACTGACATCGTATTGAACCTCAAAAAAATCAGGTTCAAACAACAACTGGCTTCGGAAACCACCGAAAAAGTCAATATCGTTATAGGCGACCAGGAACAGTTCAAAGCCGGCGACATCAACAAATTCCTGTCGGTTTTTCAGGTATTGAACCCTGAAGTGGTTATCTGTAACATGGATCCTTCGGTGAAGCTGAACATCGAACTGACCATTAACAAAGGCAGGGGATATGTTCCCGCTGAGGAAAATAAGGTGCCTAATGCCGTTGTTGGAACCATCGCTATCGATTCTATTCATACCCCGATTAAGAATGTGAAATTCTCCATCGAGAACTTCAGGGTTGAGCAAAAAACCGACTACGAAAAGCTGCTGCTCGAAGTAGTAACTGACGGTTCAATTCAGCCAAAAGAAGCCTTGAAGGAAGCTGCCAAGATTCTTATTCATCACTTCATGCTGTTTTCAGATGAGCGTATCTCGATCGATTCTGAAGAGAAATCTGTTTCGGAAGAGTTCGACGAAAGTTCGTTGCACATCAGGCAACTGCTCAAAACAAAACTCGTCGACCTTGACCTTTCGGTAAGGGCGTTGAATTGCCTGAAAGCTGCTGATGTTGAAACTCTTGGCGAATTGGTGGCATTCAATAAGAATGATTTGTTAAAATTCAGAAACTTCGGCAAGAAGTCGCTGACCGAGCTGGAAGACCTCGTAAAAGCTAAAGGTCTTGAGTTTGGCATGAACACGATTAAATATAAATTAGATAAGGAATAAGCCAAATGAGACACAGAAATAAAGTAAATAACCTCAGCAGAACAAGTGCCCATCGCAATGCGATGTTGTCGAACATGGCAGCTTCACTCATACTGCATAAGCGAATTACTACTACTGTAGCCAAAGCCAAAGCATTACGCGGATATGTTGAACCCTTGATCACCAAATCGAAAGACGATTCTACGCACTCCAGAAGGATGGTTTTCCGTTTGTTGCAAAATAAATTTGCAGTGAGTGAACTCTTCAGAGAAATTTCTGTGAAAGTAGCTGACCGTCCGGGTGGATACACAAGGATCATCAAATTGGGTACACGTCAGGGTGACAACGCTGAAATGTGCATGATGGAACTTGTCGATTTCAATGAAAATCTTCTCGGTAAGGAAACAGTGGCCAAGAAAGCCAAGACAACCCGCAGAAGAGCAACAAAGAAAACGACCGTTAAATCGGAGCAAACCGCAAAAGAAACTGCTCAACCAGCAGCCGAAAAAGAAGCGGAAACAGATACAAACGAATAGGTTAAACTAACCTCAACCGTTTGCGGTAAAAAGGACAGGGTCATTTGGATGGCTTTGTCCTTTTTTTTGTTTTTTACACTAATTTTGTCTTCAAATTATAACCCAAATATTTTATGAGTCACATTGTAAATGTTCATGCCCGTCAGATTCTTGATTCGCGTGGAAACCCAACAGTAGAAGTTGATGTATTAACAGAAAACGGTGTCATCGGCAGGGCTGCCGTGCCATCAGGTGCCTCCACCGGGGTGCATGAAGCTGTTGAACTGCGCGACGACGACAAAAGCGTGTATATGGGCAAAGGCGTGCTGAAAGCCGTTCAGAATGTAAATACCCTCATTGCCGAAGAACTGCAAGGATATTATATCACCGACCAGGGTGAGATCGACAAAAGAATGATCGAACTCGACGGGACTCCCAATAAGGCCAAACTTGGTGCCAACGCCATCCTTGGCGTCTCCATGGCCGTGGCACATGCTGCTGCTCAGGAAACCGGACAACACCTGTTCAGGTATATCGGCGGCACAGGAGCCAACACCCTGCCTATCCCGATGATGAATATCCTCAATGGCGGATCGCATGCTGATAACAGTATCGACTTCCAGGAATTTATGATCATGCCTGTAGGTGCAAGCTCTTTCAGCGAAGCCCTGCGCATGGGTGCCGAAGTGTTCCACAACCTCAAAGCCGTTTTGAAAAAACAAGGCTACTCGACTAATGTAGGCGACGAAGGTGGTTTTGCCCCGAACCTGAAATCGAATGAAGAAGCGGTCACCGTCATCCTTCAGGCCATCGAAAAGGCCGGTTACAAACCAGGTCAGGACATCTTTATTGCCCTCGATCCGGCATCAAGTGAATATTACCTTGCTGATGAGAATGTATATCACCTGCATAAATCAACAGGCGACAAGCTCACCCCATCGCAAATGGTCGACTATTGGGCTAACTGGGCCAGCAAATACCCGATTATCTCCATCGAAGATGGTATGGCCGAAGACGACTGGGCCGGCTGGAAGTTGCTTACCGACCGTGTCGGAAGTAAGGTGCAGCTCGTTGGCGACGATTTATTTGTGACCAATGTAAACAGGCTTGCCATGGGCTTCGATAAAGGAGTTGCAAACTCCATCCTGATTAAACTGAATCAGATTGGCACACTTACCGAAACCATCGATGCCGTGAACCTTGCATACCGCAATGGTTACACCGCCATCATCAGCCACCGCTCAGGCGAAACAGAAGACACCACCCTGGCCGACCTGGCAGTAGCCCTGAACACCGGACTGATCAAAACAGGATCGGCAAGCCGCACCGACAGGATCGCAAAATACAACCAGTTGCTCCGCATCGAAGAAATGCTTGAAGGCACTGCCCGTTTCCCGGGCAAAGGCTTCAAATATGCCCGCTAAGGACTGCAGGTACATCCCTCATACAATCCGGTTCAGCAATGAGCCGGATTTTTTTTGGCTAAGAGGCAGTCGTTTGGTTATTGGCCACAGACAATTATTTGCGGGCTGTGCCTGGCTGAAAAATCATTGAAGTGGATCTTCTGTCTGTAAAGCATTTTTTTGCCAATTACAAGGCTTCGCTGTGAAAGAAAAGGTATGGTTGGTGACATTGATCAAAAATTAGTAATACGGTTTGCTCAAATAGAATTAGTGGGTTAAATAGGGTGTTTAAACACATACCCTCTCTATAAATATATATAGTCAAAACTACCAAAAAGTCGCTTTTTTACTCAGGCCTGTCCTGCAGGGAAAGGGTTTTTTCGGTTCATGAAAGCCTGAAAACGCAAATCTGAAATATTAAAAGCGCAGGCATCGTGGGATGGTGACCTGTGTTTTTGTGCCTTATTCCGGATGCGCCTTCCCAAATTTGAAAAAATGTTGCTCAAAACACCTACTGAAAATCAAAGACATAAAAAAAAGTGGTGAAATATTCCGGTTTTTTTCAAAAATAAGTTTGGAAGATAAGAAAAAGGGATTAATTTTGCAGCCCCAATTGAGACAACAGGAAGAAGCGGGAGAGATTGGGAAAACGAAAGAATAAAGTTCTTTGAAAGCTTGAAGCAA
>Ga0208371_1000045_pt1 | contig 102701 bp, 95 predicted proteins | sample SubbioCR12Aug_1A_FD_184827 | JGI IMG/M metagenome (GOLD analysis project Ga0208371, IMG submission 184827) | Serpentinite rock and fluid subsurface biosphere microbial communities from McLaughlin Reserve, California, USA - CR12Aug_1A (SPAdes) | ecosystem: Environmental > Terrestrial > Deep... | reverse complement strand
TTTCAAAGTTATACAGTCTATTTACTTGCTTAGTTTTCAATGATCTTCAAACTCTCTTAAAACCTCTACTTGAGGCTTCTTCAGGTCCTAAACTTTAGGTCTCTGTGTTTGTGGATGGGAATTATAGACAAATGATTCTTAGAGGGGGCTTAAAGATTGAAGGTGCCTTTTAAATATTTTGATTTTTTTGAAAAGTTTATTTAATTCTCTTCTATCCAACCGCCGCCTATTAGTTTATTGGCATTATAAAACACAGCCGCTTGCCCTACTGCTACACCAAAGACACTCTCTTTTAAAGTTACATATGCCTTCTCATTTTTTACAACAACATGACAAGGCACAGCCTTAGTTCTATATCTTAACTTTACTGTAGTATCAAACTCTTTTTCATCAGTATAGAAATTTAAATTGTTCAAAACAACACTCTCACATGCCAACTCCTCTTTTTTACCTACTATAATCTGATTTTTCTTTGCATCAATACTTATTACGTAGTGCGGATCATGGGCACCGTTGACACTAAAACCTCTTCTTTTTCCTATTGTGTAGTGCATATAACCTTTATGTTTGCCGACTACGTTTCCATCTTTGTCCAGAACCTCGCCTGTTTTGTCAACTTCAACATAATCTTTAAGCAGGTCTGTATATGTTGTTTCAACAAAACATATTTCAGTTGATTCACCTTGTGAAGCGAATGATTCTAATCCCTTGATTGACGCTGCCAATTCTTTGATTTGGCTTTTCTTTCTATCTCCAAGCGGAAAAAGAAGTCTTGGCAATATCTCTTTGTTAACATAAAAAAGAAAATAGCTCTGGTCTTTTGTCTCATCGTCAGCTTCATAGAAATATTTTCCGTCAGTTTTTATGTAGTGTCCTGTTGCTACAAAGTCTGCACCTATATTATCCGCAAACTTCACCATTTCCCCAAATTTCAAGCTTCTGTTGCATAGTGCGCAAGGGTTTGGTGTTTTGCCTTCGGCATAAGTATCTATAAATGGTTGAAAAACTTTTTCATTAAATATCTCTTGCAAATCTATTACATGTAGTTTTACGCCGACAAAATCAGCAGCCCTCTGTGCCCTTGCCTGATGTATTTCGTGATATCCAGGTTTAGAGTGAAGCTTCATATATAAACCTTCTACATCATAGCCCTCTTTTTTTAAAAAAAGTGCTGAAATTGTAGAATCTATACCACCGCTCATTCCGACTAAAACTTTTTTACCAATACTTTCTTTTTTCATAATTAGTTTAACTTTTTTTCAATATCTTTATCTATAGAGAACTCTTGTAATATTTTGTAATACTGTGTATCTTCAAGTTTATGCTCTCTAAGAAATTCAATTTGCTCCAATATAGATGCTTCTAATTCATCTACTACATGTTGCAAATCATCTGTAAGTCTTATCTGCTTAAAATCTTCCTCGCTAATCATTCCATTCTTATAAAGCTTACTCTCTATAAATTTAAAAAGTGGCTTGTAATATTGTACACCAACAAGAAATACCTTCACGCCTGTTATTTTTTTGGTTTGTATAAGAGTCAATGCTTCAAATAGCTCATCTAAAGTTCCATATCCGCCGGGAAAAATCACGTAGCCGATTGAGTACTTGACCAACATAACTTTTCTTGAAAAAAAATAGTCAAAATTCAAATCGGTAGTCGTATACTTATTTGGAATTTGCTCAAAAGGAAGATCAATATTAAGACCTATTGACTCAACATTTTTATATTCAAAAGCTCCCCTGTTAGCAGCTTCCATAATACCAGGACCACCGCCTGTCATTATATTAAAGCCTCTTTGAGCAAGCATAGAAGATAATTCTTGTGCCTTTTTATAATATTTACTTTCACTCTTAACTTTAGAGCTTCCAAATATGGTAACCGTCGGTCCAAGTTCTCCAAGTTCATCAAAACCTTTTACAAAATCTGCAACAATTTTAAAAACACTCCAAACATCTGCTGATTTAATCTCTTTTATATATTTTTTTGCTAAATCATTTTTGTTTTTACGCATTAAAATTATTCCTTATGATTTTAACTGGTTAAGTCTTTCTCTTTTTGTTCCAATTGTAGTTATCTGAACACCAAAATTGCCATCTACAATTACAACTTCTCCCTCTGCTATTACATGATCATCAACCAATATCTCAAGTGGGTCGTTTGCCAACTGATTTAGCTCAACAACCGAACCGATATCCATATTTAGTACATCTTTTAAGAGCATTTTTTTCTTACCGATTCTAACCTTAACCGGAAGTTTAACATCCATAATAAGAGATATATTTGTCATTTCATCACTATTGAGAGAAATTGCAGGCAATGAATTTTGAGTTTTATATGAATCAGCCGTTTTTTCTTCTAAGGTTGGTTTAGCTTTATTAAATACAGAATCTTCCAAAGCCTCATCCATTATAAACATAAAAAGAGATTTCAAACTATTAATTTTAAAAGTATAAATAAACATTTTGCTGTAATTCTCCAGCGAAACTTCTTTATTTTCACCGATATATTCAACTTTGCTTACATTAAAGGAGAGAACAGGCAGCTCTTTTTGTGCAGATAAGCTATTTCCTATTGCACCGAATATATTTGAAGTTATCTCTTTTGCAGCATCTAAATCATCATCGCTAATATCTTCTCTGTCACTTGCCTCTTCACCCATCATCATATCTGATAATGAAGCAACCAAATTTGGCGTTAAAGCAATCATAGCCGAAGCATTTACACTTCCGCTTACGGTTATATGCAGTAATACAATCGGAGGAATTATATTTGAAATAATACTTAACTCTTGCTCCTCTTTAAACTCTAATAACGGAGCCTGACCTATTAAAGCTTCAATAGTGCCTATTGTTTCGCTCTCAAATAGCTTCATAAAATTATTCATCGCCTACTCCTCATCTAGATTTTCATTTTCATCAAACATCATCTCTTTGACGCCTGAAATTTTTTCTCTTCTTATCATTTCAAAACTCTCTAATGCTCTTTTTACAGCATCTTTTTCTGTATTAATTACTTCGGTAATCAGTATAGACTTTCTAAATCTTCTAAGTCCTATTTTACCCCGAAATCTATCTTTTCCGTCTATGCAAAGAGTCACGATATCATCTGCAGGACTTGTAAGTCTTACAATATCACCGCTTTGGAGTTCTAAAACATCACGTAAAGTTAATTCTGCATTACCTAAAACAGCCTCTATCCCTACCTTCGCACCACCAAGAAGAACATGCAACTCTGTATTTCTACTCTTTTTAGTACTTGTTTCATTAAGCATTAAATCTCTGCTGGCTAGCTTCGGCAGTACAGGCTCAAGAGCAATTACGGGATAACAGATATTCATCATTCCTGAACTCTGCCCGATAATAATCTCCATAACAACCATTACGACAATCTCATTTTGAGCAACGATTTGTACGACGTTTGGGCTTGACTCTTTGGACTCTATATTTGGAAAAATATCCATTACGGGTCCCCATGCCTCTTTTAAGGTACTCATCATAACTCTTAAAATAGTCTCAAAAAGGCTAAGTTCTATATCTGAGAACTCTCTACTCGCATCAAACGGTTCACCTTTTCCGCCTAAAAGACGATCAAGCATCGGAAATGCGATAGATGGATTTATCTCGATAACACCGCTTCCTTCCAAAGGTTTTATGGAAAAAACATTGAAGCTTGTAGGATTTGGCAGCGACATCAAAAATTCACCGTATGTCATCTGGTCTACAGAGTGAAGCTGAATCTCAACGATAGAGCGCATGATGGAAGAGATCTGAGAAGCTAGTGATCTAGCCATCTTATCATGAATACCGCGGAATGCACGAAGCTGCTCTTTTGATACCCTGTTTGGTCTTTTAAAATCGTAAAGGGTTACCTGCCTTTGGGAAACTGGCGAATCATCACTGCTCTCAAAGGCATCTCCATCTTCATCATCAACAACATCTAAAAGCGCATCTATCTCTTCTTGTGAAAGTATGTCTGCCATATTAAGCTCCTATACTCTCTTTTATTTTATGAATAACCGATTTGTGAATTTGAGAAATTCTTGATTCAGTAATATTTAACACTTCGCTTATCTCTTTTAAACTCAACTCTTCGAAATAGTAAAGCTGTATAACCAGTTGCTCTCTCTGGCTATACCCCTCAAGCACGATTTTAATAACATCTATCAGCTCTTCTCTCTCTATATTTGCCAGTGATGCACCCTCATCTCCGACTTGAAGTTGATCATGCAGCGGCATAACAGTATAAATTGATGAAGCTATTCTTGCTTCATGTATTTTCTCTACGCTCTCATTTAAAATTTCTGCCAACTCTTCATCGCTTGGCTCTTCATCATGTATAGCTCTATACTCTTCAACGGCATAATCTATTGCTTTTATAAGCTTTCTGCTTGAACGGCTAACGATATCCAAACTTCTCAGATAATCAAGCATCGCACCGTAAACTCTTTTTTTTGCATATCCCCAAAAAGAGTCGTTTAAACTCTCATCATATCTTCGCGCAAGTTTAATAAGCTCTTCAGTCCCAATAGCCGATAAATCCATATAATCCACGGAACTAGGCAGTCTCTCTTTCAATCTAAATGCCATAGCCTTTACTGCAGGCAAATATTGAAGTGCCAGCTCATCTTTTTTATGTTGAAGATCTTGCGTATATGCACTAATCATCTATTTTTCTCAAAATCATTTGCATTTGTCTTTATTGCAATATCTGTAATTTTTATGGCTGAATCTATCAGTTTTTCTCTCTTATTTATCTCAATAACAAATAAGTCAAGCTGCTTCTCATGCAGTTCTTTTGGAAAAAAGTAAAGTTTTCCGATTGTTGTTCTATAGTAAAATGCAATGATTATATGAGAAAAAAGATAAAAAAATGCAGTTATAAAAAATGTATATATAAGCAAACCCTCTGCATCAAATGATTTTAGTATACCAAAAACTATTCCTACAAAAAAGCCTTGAACAGTAAAAAAATATACAAAATTTTCACCCAACATCTAAAACTGCCTCAAATTTGATTTAAAAATGTTTTATCAAGCGTCTAAAAAGCCCAGACAATCCGCTTTCACTAGATGTAACAAGCACATCCCGTTCCAAATTTTTATTAATTGCATTTGCTATGTCAACGATATCTTTATGCACTGATGAACCCTGATGTTCAAGAGCAAAAAGTGCTCTCTGTTTAACCGAAGAAGAGACCTTGACATCGCTGTTAATCTTTCCTATTAGTTTTAAATTCAGCTTATCCCCAATATTTGCCAGTGCTACTTTTTTTATCTTTTCATATACCGCTACCGCCTCTTTTTCACTCTTAACCTGATTCATTATCAAACTTATATCATTTCTTGAAGTTGCAATTGTTTTTATAGTGGCATATGCATCCGTTATAGCCGCAGGATCGGGTACTGTAACGACTATAACATCATCTGCTGCATCTAAAAACATCTGAATATGCTCTCCTATACCCGCGCCGGTGTCTATTATCATCACATCAAGCTTATCCAAAACCTCGGCTTCTTGCATAAACCGCTCAAACAGAGCTTTGTCAGAGTATTTTAGTATCTCATCACCGCTCTCACCCGGAATAAGTATAAGATTTCTCGTAATAGGAATCAGAATATCAGAGACAGTCGCTTCACCCTTTAGTACATGCAGTATATTTTTCTTTATTTTTACATTAAACATTACATCCAAATTTGCGAGACCGATATCAGCATCAAATATACCGACATTAAGACCGCTTTGAGAGAGTACATATGCCAAATTTGAGCTTATCGTACTTTTCCCGACACCGCCTTTTCCGCTTGTTATGGCGATAAAACGGGTTTTTTTAGATCTCTTTTGTGCGGAAGATGAGATGAGTTCCTCTAGCTTTTGTGCCTGATTGCCTATCATATTTTACTCCTATTGAAGCCGTTTAATAAGCACTCTACTAAAAAATCACTGCTAGCACAGACCAGATCTTCGGGAACTTCCTGTCCTACAGAAAAATAACTTATCGGTTTTTTCGTCTCGTATGCAAGAGAAAATATATTTCCAAAACCTCTTGTCTCATCCAGCTTAGTAAACATAAGAGTATCTACATTTAGAGTTGAAAAATTCTCATACGTTGCTTTTAAATCTTCATATTTTATAGAACTCGGCATAACTAAAACGACATCGATGTTGTATTTTGTATCATTTCCCTCTAAACACTCATAAATTTTTTCTATTTTAGTTTTATCGTACGGACTAGATCCCATAGTGTCGATAAGAATATAGTCACAATATCTAAGAGACTCAAGCGCGCTTGCAAAATCTATAGGATCCACAACAGTCTCAATGCCCAGTTTCATCATTCTTGCATACTGCATCAACTGCTCGACCGCACCGATACGGTAAGTGTCTAACACAACCAGACCGACTTTGTATTTTTTTTGCATAAGGTATGAGTATCTTGCAGCCAGTTTTGCAACTGAAGTTGTTTTGCCTACTCCTGTAGGACCGACCAACATCACAACTTTCTTATTTCCGACCGATGGCATACTTTCAAGTCTCACAGGTACCATTTTTCTAAGAAGCGTCTGGAAATATCTTTTAATAGTTGCTGAATTTTCTCTCATTCTAAATGGCATGTGCTCCAACGTCATTCTCATGATAGCATCAAGATGATCTCTGTTCATCCCGCTCTGATATGCAAGGCGATAAATCTCTGCAAACTCGGATGGAATATGACTCTCTGACTCCGGCGCTTTTTCATCCCAGAACATATTTTGGATAATTTTTACTTTATCGCCCAGTTTTGCTATTTCTGCCTTTATCTCTTTAAGCTCTTTTGGCTCGAATGTAGCTTGCGACTTAGGTTCTTGATACTCATAAAGAGGATCTCTTACATCCGCAATTTTAGATATTTGCTGTGCTGCATAAGAGATGTCATATAAAACATCCGCACTTTTTTGAGTAAGAGGTCTGCCATCTTTTGGTATCGTACTTGTTTTCTCATATGTACTATGCAACGTATCACTCTCTATACCCATAACTATCTCGTAAAGAGCTTCACGACCCAGTGATTTTTTTTGTATCTCTTTCGTATCGATATGAAGCATATTTTCATAGTTTGGATCTAGTCTGGCTTTTTTTAGCGCCTCAGATGGTGTTCTTCCGGTAAAAGTCAATATCTTCATCTATATATATCCTTTAGCGGAATCAACACACTCTGTCTCTCAAACCACTTTGCATGCGGAATTTGAAGTTTTGGTGTCTTAACAACTCTGTTATCAAAAAAAATAATATCCAAATCTAGTGTCCTTGGAGCATTCGCAAAGCTTCTTTTGCGTGCAAATTTTTTCTCTAATCTCATTAAATAACTTAAAAACGGCTTTGGCTGCATAGTTGTTTTGAGTAAAATTATTGAATTAAAAAAATCATCCTGAGTAGTAAAACCAAAAGGAGGATTTTTTAAAATCAACGATGTTTGAAGCAGGTGAACCCTTTTATCTTTTTTGAGAAATAGGTATAAACGCTCAAATCTTCTCCTTGCGTCACCGACATTTCCGCCAACGCCTAGAGTCACAAGATACCTATGCGAACTCTCGGAGCTATTTTGACAACTAAAGCGTAAATTTTTGAAACTCTCTAAACCTTTACCCAATTTACGCTTTATATACATAAAACTTAGTTTGTTTCAGAGGCTTGTTTTTGCATCTCTTGAACTGCTTTTATCTCATTCATAATTTGCACCATGCCAACCATTGCAAGATGATATCCAAATGGACCAAAACCTACGATTGAAGATGTACAGACAGGAGCAATCATATTTTGCTTTCTAAACTCTTCACGGCGATGAATATTGCTGATATGAACCTCAATAGTAGGAAGATTTACAGCTGAAATCGCATCACGAATAGCTATTGATGTATGCGTATATGCCGCTGCATTAATAATAATACCGTTTGCATCACCGTAACACTCTTGGATCTTGTCTACAAGTTCGCCCTCAAAATTGCTTTGAAAAAACTCTATCTCCAATCCGCTTTGAGTCGCAAACTCTCTCATTTGTGTATGTATCTGCTCTAACTTCATAGGACCGTAAACTTGCGGTTCTCTTATGCCTAACATATTTAAATTTGGTCCTTGAATCACTACTATTTTCATATTTTACCTTTATTAAATCACAATTTTTAAGGAGCTATTTTATCTAAATAAAGCATAATCTATTTTAAATTTTCAAAAAAGATAAAATATGCAAATAATTACTCCCAACTATATTTTAACGCCTGATACACTACTATCAAATATGTCGGTTGCTTTTGACAAAACTATAAAAAAAATAGCACCGCTTGAAAAGTTAAAAAAAGAGTTTCCAAATGCAGAGATAACTACACTTCAAAAAAATTCTCTTCTTATGCCCGGACTTATTAACGCTCATGTACATGTAGAATTTAGTGCAAATAAGACAAATCTCTCTTACGGAGATTTTATATCTTGGCTTTACAGCGTTATAGAAAACAGAGAAGAACTTATAGGCGGTTGCCAAAATGAGTGCATGTCAAAAGCGATTGATTATATGCTTGAGAGCGGAATTACGACATTTGGTGCGGTAAGTTCTCATGGGATGGATCTGGAAGCATGTGCAAGTGCGCCTCAAAATGTTGTTTTTTTCAATGAACTTATAGGCTCACAGGCTACAATGGCAGATGCACTTTTTGGCGATTTTCTGGCAAGGCTTGATGCTTCAAAAAGTGTTAAAAGAGAAGGTTTTTATCCGGCAGTCGCCATCCACTCACCATACTCCGTTCATCCGATTTTGATAAAAAAAGCACTCTGCAAGGTAAAAGATGAAAATCTAAAACTAACCGCTCACTTCATGGAAAGCAGTGCAGAGAGAGAGTGGCTTGATAGCAGTAAAGGTGATTTCAAAGATTTTTTTGAAAATCTGCTTAAACAAAACAGTGCGGTAAGTGATTCAAGCGAGTTTCTAGAACATTTTAACGAACACAAAACACTGCTGACGCATGTAGTCAAAGCAAATGAAAATGAGCTAAAAACTATTGCATCAAGTCAGCATACCATTATTCACTGTCCGATCTCAAACAGACTGCTTGGCAACGGTGTACTAGATCTGAGAAAGCTTGAAAAAGAGAGTATAAGATGGGTCTTAGCCACAGACGGACTAAGTTCAAACTATAAACTTGACCTCTTTGAAGAGATGAAGTGTGCCCTTTTTATGCACTCAAACATGCCTCTTTTAGAGTTAGCAAAAAAACTCATCATGAGCGTTACCAAAAATGCAGCAGATGCTCTTGGTCTAAATACGGGCGAAATAACAGAGGGGAAAAATGCAGATATGATAGTTTTAGATCTAGATAAAGAGCCAAACGATGAGTTAGCCATTCATTTAATACTGCACAGATATAATATCTCAAAAGTTTATGTCAACGGAACGTTGAAAAAAAGGTAGTAGATGCAGTTTATAAAAAGTATATTTTCTCCAATTTTAGTGACAATGAAATTCATTCAAGAACATTTTAAAGCTATGATATTTTTGCTCATAGTTTTTCTGATTTTTGCACCCACAAGCAATAAAGATCTAACGCCGAACAATCTTCAGCAGATTAATCTTTTTGGTCCGATTATGGAAGTTTCAGAGGTTGTAGCGCAAATTGATGAGGCGGCGAAGAACAATTCTATCAAAGGCATCTTGCTAAATGTCGACTCTCCGGGCGGAGCGGTTGCGCCATCCATAGAAATTGCTTATGCGATAAAAAGAGCAAAAGAGCTAAAACCAGTTGTTGTCTATGCTAGCGGAACGATTGCAAGCGGAAGCTACTATGCAAGTATCTGGGCAAATGAGATAATCGCAAATCCGGGATCTATGGTCGGAAGCATCGGTGTCATCATGCAAGGGGCAGACGTAAGCGAGCTTATGAGTAAAGTAGGCATCAAATCCCAAAGTGTACAAGCCGGAAAATATAAAAAAGTCGGAGCAACCGACAGAGAGTGGACAGAGTATGAGAAAAATGAGTTAAACAAAGTAATATACGGTACTTACGATCTTTTTACATCAGATGTGGCAAATGCAAGAGGGCTTGATATCAAAAAAAGAGACAGCTTTGCCAATGCTCATATATTTACAGCTCATCAAGCAAAAGATGTCGGTCTCATAGACACTATCGGGGTTGCATACGATGCGAAAAATAGGCTCTCTGAACTTAGCGGTGTAGCACAACCAAAATGGAATGAAGAGGATAAGTTCGATAAGCTGATGAAAAAGATCTCGGCACAAACAGCAGTTACTCTTCATACCTACTTTCCCTCTTTGGTGCTTAAATAAAATACTACTCTTTCTCAAGGGAGAGTAAAAACTCTTTTCTCCATAATCCTCCGCTATATCCGCCTATACTGCCGTTTGATGAGATAACACGGTGACATGGGATGAGGATGGAGATGGGATTTTTGCCGTTTGCATTTGCTACTGCTCTTGTGGCTTTTGGGTTGCCGAATCTTTTTGCTTCATCTGCGTACGAGAGAGTTAATCCATATGGTATTGTGCATAGTGTTGCCCAAACACCAGTTTGAAATGCTGTTCCGCTTGGAGAGAGAGGTATTTTAAAAACTTGTCGTTTTTTTGCAAAATATTCTCTGAGTTCTGTTTCTAACTCTATTAAAAGATGATGGTTTGAGTTCTCATCTACGACCTTATCATCTATAAAATCAAGATAAGTGAGTGCATCATCATTTGCTTTTGCAAGTATCCTACTGATTGGGGTTTCAATGGTACGAGAGTAGCAAGATGAACTCACTTGGCTAAACATCTTCTTTTTTTGAAGGTTTTTTTCTAAACATGTGGTATTTCTCTTTTTCAAGCAGATCTTCAACATAAGAGTGTTCGGCTTTTTTTACGCTTTTCCAGATTCCCGATGGAAGTCTTACTTGAAGCTTTTTCTTATCTTGCAGTTTAATGATTTTCTTAATAGAGAGTATTTTAGTAATAGGAGAGAAATCTACATCTGTAAGATCTATATCGTTTTTATAAAAAAGTGTCTGTTTGTTAAAATTTCCCCATCCCGGGACGCCATCCTCGGTATAGGGAACTTCATAGCCGTTTTTAAAATCAACCATTATTTTGTAATGGCTATTGTCAAATATTTGAATAATTTTGCCAGGACCAAATACTAAACCGTAAACTTCATCATCAACTTTTGCATTATCAAAATAAGCCATATTATAATCCTCTTTTTTTTGGATTATACACTATAATAATTACTAAAAAATTACAGTTTTATAGCTCTACAACTTTAATGACACTCGTTTTGTTTTCAAATATTCTCTTCACTCTATCTTGCCAAAGTGCGCCGAACTCTTTTATTTCTTCTTTGTTTGCCATGCCGCCCATCATTTTTTGCATCAACTGCTGCATTTTTGGACTTCCGCCGATAGATGAAGGGTCATAATAAACATCTACGCTTTTACCGCTGTCTGCTCTTGTAAGTCTGATAGATGAGTTGATGTTTGCGTTAAACTTCATCAAAGAGTGTCTTGCGAATTTCCCTGCCAACCCTTTAAAGCCGCTTTTTTCAGTTGCACCTGTTATCTGAGAAACAACATTGCCTATAACTCCTGCAACACCCTCTTCCATAGGGTCTCTAAACTCTACTTTTATCTCACCTCTAACCGCTCTTGAATCTGGGTAGAGTGCTTTTAAACCCTCTAAAGTTATCAAGTAAGCACCTGCAACTGTTGGGCAGCTATGTCCTGCCGCTTTTACAACGTCTAAAAATGTAAACTCATATATGCCGTCCTCAAACGCACCTAAAACATTTGCCAACGGATCTACAACTTTGATACTCTCTACACTGTTAAAAAACTCCGGATAATTCATACGAATCCTTATATATCTATTTTTTTAAGAACCTTTGCACTTACGATAACTTCATCACTCATCAAGTCAAAAATCTCATCCACCTCAAGTGAAGCGATATCAATAACTTTTGAATCTTTAGAGATTTGCGCAAAACCCTTTTTACTTCTTAGTTTTGGATGGTTGGATTCTAACATTTTTTGCAATGCATGCACTTGATTTTGAGCAATAGTAAGTTTGCTCTCCATGACATGCGGAAATCTATTTTTTACAAGTTCAATATCTTTAGAAAAGCTTTGCATCTTAAATGAAATCGTTTGGCTAAATATCTCTTTTACCTGCTTAATCTCATCTATTTTTTGTGTTATTTTTCTCTCTATGGAGTGTTGTGTATACAAGTTAACAAGATGCTCAAGTTCCTGCTTAGAGTTATAGATTTTTTGTTCTATTTTTTGAGTAAAAGCGGATGAAAGAGAGTCAATATATTGGTATAGTTCATTTGTATCGGGAAGTATCATCTGCATAGCCGCACTAGGCGTAGGCGCTCTTAGATCTGCTACAAAATCACTTATAACCCAGTCTATCTCATGACCTACGGCAGAAACGATAGGCGTTTGGGCTTTAAAAATCGCATCTGCAACGCTCTCTTCATTAAAAGCCCATAGATCTTCCATGCTTCCGCCGCCGCGACCTATCACGATAATATCATACCCTTTGGTATCCGCCAAAGAGAGAGCTTTTACGATAGAAGGAGCAGCATTTTCTCCCTGAACCAAAACATCGTAAATATCGATCTCCAAAACTCTGTATCTAGTTTGGGCAACTCTGAGCATATCTTGCAAAGCAGCACCGGTTGCAGAGGTTATAAGAGCAATTTTTTTTGGAAATTTAGAAAGTTGTTTTTTTCTAGAAACTTCAAAATAGCCTTGAGACGAGAGTTTGCTTTTTAGCTGTTCAAATGCTAATGCCAAAGCACCATGACCCGATGGTTGAATGGTAAAACAGTTTATCTGGTATTCGCCACGAGGTTTATAAAGCGTTACCGCACCATCAAGAACTACTTTTAAACCCTCTTGGAGTTGAAACTTTAGCTTTGCGGCGTTTGCTTTAAAAATCACGGCTTTTATGGTAGAGTTCTCATCCTTTAGCGTAAAGTAGACATGACCGCTATTGTGAAAGGTTATACGGGAAAGCTCCCCCTCCACCAAAACTCTCTCAAATGTACTCTCAAGAAGAGTTTTTATCTGCTCATTGAGGGAAGAGACATTAAGAAGATACATAATACATCTCTAACTGTTCAATTGCTTTGTCAAATTCATATTTTTTTACCAATTTTTCAATTTCTTGGTAGAGAGCTTCTTGAGCAGCGTTTAGTTTTATATTTTCAAATTTTGTCATAACTGGATTTATTCGCTTCGGTCTTTGAGTTTTTAGTAATTTTTTTAACTCATTAAAGAGTGCTTCTATCTCTTTTTCTTCGATTTGCTCTTTATAAGATGGTTTTTTATTATCATGCAAAAAGTTTTGTTCTATCTCATAAATTACTTTTGTAAGCTCTTTTTGAAGTTTTTGAAGCTCTTTTTGATTTGGATTTAACTCTAGATTAAGTGAGAGTGTATAAAGTGTTTTAGCTCCTATAGTTCCGGCAAGCCCTTTAAAAGCATGGATTGTATTATGAAAATCAAGACTTGTGATATTAAAAACAATATTTTTGTATTGTTCATAAAACCCGCTAACAATATTTTCATACAATTCAAGGTTTTCTATGGTACGAGGTACGATAGATTCGATTTGGATACTTTTGAGTTTTGGAAGTTTTAAAGTGCTTTGATTTTTAGTAAAAGTCTGAGTATCTACTTTTTTGGAGATATACTTGAGCAGAACGCTAAAAAGCTTCTCAGTATCTATAGGTTTGTTAAGATGATCATTCATCCCAAAAGATTTTGATTTTTTCATATCACTTTTAAGTGCATTGGCACTAAGTGCAACTATCGGAATATCCTTATCTATCGTTCTAATCTCTTTTGTGGCTTCATATCCATCCATAATAGGCATTTGAATATCCATAAGGATAAGTTCGTAGAAGTTATGTTTTTGCTTAAATTTTTCTACTGCCTCTTTTCCGTTTGAAGCGACATCTACTATAATGCCGCTTGGACGAAGCATCCCTACAAGAACTTCTTGATTTAAAATATTATCTTCTGCTATAAGTATTCCGCTTCCCTTTAAGCTGCTTAACTGCATGCGTAAAGAGTTGCTTTGTGCAACACAATTCATTTTTGCTATTTTTTTACCAAACATTCCTGTAATAATATTATGAAAAAGTGACGGATTTATAGGTTTTTTTAAAAATATCTCAATACCTATATCTTTTGCTTTTTGCAATACATCGGTTGCATTATAGGCACTTATCATTATTATGGTTGGAGAAAAATTACTATTGCACTTTTCTTTGATAATCTTTGTAGTCTCCAGCCCATCAAGATTAGGCATCTTCCAGTCCATCAAAACAAGATCAAAGTGATTTTGTTTTTTGCAAATCAAATCAATTGCTTCTTCTCCGCCGTTGACTACAGTAATGTTTATATTGTAATGTTTTAAAAGTTTTGAAATTATAATCTGCCATGACGGAGTATCATCTACCAATAGAATATTTTTATTTTCAAAATTTTCATACTGTTTTTCATCATGAATTTTTTCTACAATATCAATTTCAAAAATAAATTCGCTTCCTACTCCTTTTTGGCTCTCTACCCAAATCTTACCGTTCATCATCTCTACAAATTTTTTACTTATGGCTAAACCAAGACCAGTACCGCCAAATTTTCTCGTTGTTGTAGCATCTGCTTGCGAAAAGGATTCAAAAAGTTTCTCTTGCTGCTCTTTAGTAAGACCTATGCCGGTATCCTTAATTTTGAAGCGAAATCTATCTTTTTTTATTTTTTCAATATAAATTGCGACTTCACCTTTATCGGTAAATTTCACCGCATTACTTGCAAGATTGATAAGAATTTGCTCAAGCCTTAACGGATCGCCAAAAAGATTCATATCCATATTGTGGTCATATCCGACTATAAGTTCAAGCTCTTTTTCTTGAATCTGCAACTCGATAATATTGACTACATTTTCAATCACTTCTTGCAGATCAAATTCAATATTTTCAAGTTCAATTTTTCCGGCTTCTATTTTGCTAAAATCTAAAATATCATTGATAATTCCTAAAAGAGAGCTTGCTGCACTTTCAATTTTTCGCAGATAATCGTTTTGAATCGCATTAAGATTTGTATCTTTCATAAGATAAGTCATACCAATAATTGCATTCATGGGCGTTCTTATCTCATGACTCATATTTGCCAAAAATTCGGATTTTGCTTTTGTGGCATCTTCTGCTTTTGTTTTTGCTTCTTGCAGTTCAATTTGAACTATTTTTTTATTTGTAATATCTCTTGATGCACAAAAAAGCGTTGCTTTATCTCCTATCTCAACTCCGACGGCATTTATTTCAACAGTTATGATGCTGCCGTCTTTTCTTTTATGAAGTGTTTCAAAAGTTGTACAATTGCCGATAAGCTTGGGAATATGCTCAATAGATTCTTTTGGAGAATAGTGTATATCCCAATCTTTTACTTTAAGTTTTTTTGCTTCCTCGTATGTATAGCCCAGCATATTGCAAAAAGCTTCATTGGCTTCTATGAGATTTCCCTCTATATCAAGCACATGTATTCCATCTCCTGAAGCTTGCATAAGAGTTTCAAATTTCTTAAGCTCATCTTGGGCTTTTTTCCTATGAGTAATATCCCTTGAAGAACAAAAAAGCATTGCTTCGCCGTCTATTTCTACTCTAACTGCATTAATCTCTACATTAATTATTGAGCCGTCTTTTCTTCTGTTTAAAGATTCAAAAGTAGGTTTTGCATCAACATTTTGAGGAAGATGATCAACAAATTTTACAGGTTTGTATTTGAGATCCCAATCTTTAACATGAAGTTCTTTCATCTCTTCATAGCTATAACCTAGCATATTGCAGAAAGACTCGTTATACTCTAAAAGTTTACCCTCATTGTTGATAATATGTATTCCATCACCTGCGGCTTGAAGAAGTGTTTCATATTTTTTAATCTCTTTAAGTCTTGCTTCTTCTATAAATTTTTTTTCAGTGATATCTACAGCAAGTGATGCAACCTCTTTTAATCCGTTTTTGTTAATCGACAATATGGAGCTATACCATTCACAAATAATTATCTCACCCTCTTTTGTCACTATCTCATTGGTTGTTTTTATCCGCTCTTTTTCAAAAAGCTCTTTTGCGCTTTTATGGATATCTTGGTGATTTTGCTTAGGGATTAGAAAATCAAGAAAGTTCTTTCCTATTACTTCTTCTTTTGTCCAGCCGAAAAGTTTTTGTGACTGTTTATTCCAGTCACTAATTATAAACCCTTCAGACCATACGATACCCGGTGACGCAGCTTCTTCAAACAATATCCTATGACGAATTTCACTATTTTTTAATTCGCTAATTTGTTGATTAGTTAATTGATTCATCTTATTGTCTAAATATCACTTTGTTTCTTCCAGATCCCTTAGCTTCATAGAGTGCTTCATCAGCTTCTTTTAAGAGTTGATCCAGTGCTTTTGTCCTATGGCTTTTTTTGGCGATTCCATTACTTATGGTAAATTTTATCGTATCACTATTTGACTCTATATCTAAGCTTGCTATTTTATTTTTTATACTTTCAAAAAGCGTAAAAATCTCTTGCTCATTATCACTAAGCACTATCGCAAACTCTTCACCGCCGATTCGTGCAAAAATAGCATTTGAAGGGAGCAGTCCGTTGATAGTTTGAGCCAATGTTTTTATAACGATATCGCCTACATCATGACCATAAGTGTCATTAATCTTTTTAAAATGATCTATATCAATCATGGATATAAAAAAGTTATCACTTGTATTTTCAAACAGAGGCTTTGCCAACTCAAAAAACTTTCTTCTGTTGTAAATGCCTGTCATAGAGTCTCTTGAAGCCAAAAATTCCAACTCTTGAATCTGTGTTTTTATTTGCAGCTGAGTTTTTACTCTTGCAATCACTTCTGCTTTCTTTAGGGGTTTGCTTACAAAGTCATTCCCGCCTGATTCATAAGCTAAAGCAATACTTTGCTCATCTGTTTTTGCAGTAGTAAAAATTATAGGAATATCTTTAGTTAAACTACCGCTCTTCAAAGTTTTACATACTTTAAAACCGTCAATTTGAGGCATAACGATATCAAGAAGAATAAGATCTATTTTTTCATTTTCAACTATTTGCAACGCTTTTGTACCGCTATTTGCAGGAATCACATCAAAATCTTGAAGAATATGAAGAAGCACATCAAGATTTTCTTCTTTATCATCTACAGCTAAAATAGTAAAATTGTCGTATTGCAATTATGCCCCTTTTTTTAAATATCAAGCTTTAATCTTTATGCACCAAAGTTTAATAACTGACCTTAAGCACTTTTTATTGTCAATTATAAAACTATAAAATCTATTGCTATTTTTTCTTTGCTATTAAAAGGGTTGATATATCCATTGAAAAACTTTTTGCGTATACGATCTCAAATCCTGCTTGTTCAAGCTCTTTTTTCATATTTTCAACGGTTGAAAAATCTTCTATGGAGTTTGGCAGGTATTCGTATGCTTCTAGGTTTTTAGAGATAAAACCGCCGACTTTCGGTAATATCTTATTCATATAAAAATCTCTGATTTTTCCAAGAAACGAAGGATTTTCATTCTTCATAAACTCAAGTATTACCACAAGACCGCCCTGTTTTAAGACTCTGTTAAACTCTTTAAGTGCCGCTTCTCTCTCTACAACATTTCTAATACCGTATGTGATACTTAGTATCTCTGCGCTCTCATCTTGAAGCGGAATCTCTGTCGCTTTTGCTATGTGGTAGTTAAATTTAGGAAACTTCTCTCTTGCAACTGCGACCATCCCTTGCGATGGGTCAACTCCGACTATCTCACCGACTGCTATACCGTTTACCTCAGATCTTTTTTTCCAAAAATCCATCATGTCGCCTGTTCCGCAAGCAACATCAACGATTTTATCTATAGAGTCTTTTGCATAAAACCCGTAAGCCAAGTCACAAGCTTTTCTTCTCCAGCTCTTATCCACTCCCATACTCATAACACGATTTGCAGTATCATACGTAGGTGCAATATTGTCAAACATCGATACAATTTTTTCTTGTTTTTCTTGTTCTTGCATAATTTATTTATCCCTTTTCATCCACATTATTATATCTTGCTCATCTTGGAGTATATTTAAAATCTCAAATTTCTCATCCATACCCATAAAGCTTATGTCTCCGCTCATTTGAGGAGATAAAAAACAGAGATAATAATCTGCGATATCTTTAGAGAGTTCAAACATATTTCCGCCACCCTCAATAATGATATTTTTGTACTCTTTTAAAATATCAAAATTATCTGAAATGATTACTTTTCTATTTTTCACATGAAATAGCCCAATTGTTTTATCAAACTCACTGCTTCTTGAGAGTATCAAAATATCCGGCGCTCTGCCATTTACTAGCCTTGCATCTAAAGTCGGTCTGTCAACTCTTACGCTGTTGCCGCCAATAACTAGCAAATCACATACATCTCTCATGGCATGAACAAGCGTTCTTGATTTTTGTGAGCTTATAACTCCGCTATCAACCGTCCCATTTAACCTCTGTGCCCATTTAAAAAAAACAAATCTCTCTTTTTTCCATGTATTAAACGGCTTTAACAATGCGTCACACTCTTCTTTTAAAAGAGAGTCCTCTACTTCAATATTTGATTCTTTTACTATTTCATTGCCGCCTGAAGCCTCTTCATTTAAGTCTTGAGAGCCGACAAAAAGTTTTTTAATTTTTAATTTACAGAGTAAATCTGCACATGAAGGAGTTTTACCGATATGTGAACAAGGCTCTAATGTTGTAAAAACAGATGTGCCCACAAAGCAGTTGTTGTGATTTTTTGAAAGATATGTATGAATTTCAGCAGAAGCCGTAAGTTTTAAAATTTCTTCATCACTCGTTAATTTATAATAAGCCATTTTTAACGCTTCAACTTCAGCATGTGGCTCTCCGGCTTTTTTATGCGCCTCCACTGCTAAAATTTCACCATGTTTTCCAACAATAGTACAACCAACGGCAGGATTTTGGTAAGTTAGCCCCTGATACTTCCAAGCCTCTCTCAAGGCTAAGTTCATATAAAATTTTTTGTCAATTACCATTCAAAGTATGTTTTAGCTTTTGAGATATCAGCAAAATTAACTATAACCTCTTTACCATCAACATCTAAAAAGATTTTTGAATCTTCAACTTTTAGAAGTGTTCCTTTAAATTTTTCTTTTGATTTTAAAGTAAGAGCAACTTTTTCTCCGATTGACATTTCAAAATGTCTAAGAGATGTAATCTTTCTCTCGATTCCGGCACTTCCTACTTCAAGTCTATAATCTCCTGAAACAGGCGGTTCTACGTCAAGAAGCGGAGAGATAAGGCGAGTTAGACTGACACAATCATCTAAACTTACTCCCTTTCTTTTTCCATCTTCAAAATTAGCCGATAAAACATTTACTCTATAAATAGTATCATCACCGTCTCTTGCGGTTGAGATGTCATAAAGCTCTAAATCTACAGATTTAGCAAACAGTTCTATATCTTTTTCTAAATTCATAAGCTACCTACTCTTTAGCAATTTTTTTAAATAGCTCTTCAATGCTTTGAGCCTTTTTTAGTTGTTCATCAAATTCAAAAGTAAACTTAACCGGACGAAACCAGCCTTGATCTTTCATACAAAAATCTTCTACAATAGGTCTAGCCTTTTTTAGAAGGTTCAGGAACTCTTTCTTCTCTTCTTCGCTAAATGAAGAGGGATCTATATAGACTTTAGCATCACTTCTGCCACGCGAACATTTAACATCAATCACATTTATCTGATGAAGTCTTTTATCGTTTAGACTGCCGAGAGCTTCTGGAATCAACTCTAAGAGAATTGACTCAGTTCTCTTTACTTTTATCTGAGCTTCTGTCACAGAGACACTTTTTGCTCAATTTTTTTGAATGTTTCAATTACGTCGCCGACTATAACATCATCATAGCCTTTGATCATAACACCACACTCATATCCGTAACCAACCTCTTCTGCATCATCTTTGAAGCGTTTAAGTGAAGTCAATGATCCCTCATGTACAACAACTCCGTTTCTGATAACACGAACAAGACCGCCGCGAACAAGCTTGCCATCAACAACGACACATCCGGCAACCATACCCTTAGGAGATTTGAATGTATCTCTAACTTCCGCTTGACCTGTGTTTTCTTCACTGAATTTCGGAGACATCATTCCTGTCAACATACCTGTTAAATCATCTAAAAGCTGATAAATAATAGAGTAAGTTCTGATATCTACATTTTTCTGTTTTGCCAATGCTTTTACACTGCCTGTAGGACGAACATTAAATCCAAGCAGAACACAGTTTTCACTGTTTCCTACAAGCTCAACGTCGTTTTCAGTAATTCCACCTACTCCTGAAGAGATGATATTAATCTTAACTTCATCGTTTCTAAGCTCATTTAACGAACTTCTAATCGCCTCTAGTGAACCATGAACATCCGTTTTAAGAACAACTTTAAGAGATTTAAGTCTACCCTCGGCAATCATACTTGTCATATCTTCTAAAGTAGATTTTGTACTATGAGAAAGTTCTTTGTGTCTATCATACTCATGACGTTTTTGTGCATACTCTCTAGCCTCTTTATCGCTAGCCATTGCCATCATAACTTCACCTGATGGCGGAACTTCATTTAGACCGACAACCACTGCCGTATGACTAGGTTTTATACTCTTAATCTGCTGCTTGTTTTCATTAAGAAGAGCTTTGACACGACCGTATGAACTACCGCAAACTACATAATCTCCAACACTTAAAGTTCCGTTTTGAACGATTACCGTAGCAACAGGACCACGACCTTTTTCAAGAGAACTCTCAACTACTGCAGCTTTTGCCATCGCATTTTCATTTGCTTTTAGTTCTAAAACTTCAGCAGTTATCAAAATATTTTCAAGCAACTCATCTATTCCCATTCCTGATTTTGCAGAAAGAGGGATAAACTCGATATCTCCGCCCCAATCAATCGGGTTAAGACCACGCTCAGCCATTTGAGCTTTTACCATATCAGGGTTTGCAGTAGGCTTGTCCATTTTATTAAGTGCTACAATCACCGGAACGCCCGACTCTTTTGCCAACTTTATAACTTCATCAGTTTGAGGTTTAACACCATCATCCGCCGCTACAACGATAACTATAATATCGGTAACATCCGTACCTCTTTGTCTCATTTGAGAAAATGCTGCGTGACCTGGTGTATCTATAAAAGTAATCGCTTTACCGTGTTGTTCAATCGTGTAAGCACCGATATGTTGCGTGATACCGCCAGCTTCGCTAGCCGTTACTTTTGCTTTTCTAATTGCATCTAAAAGGGATGTTTTACCGTGATCGACATGCCCCATTATTGTAATTACAGGCGGTCTCTCGGTAGCATTTTCATCAATCTCTTGTGCTAAATCATCTTCATAGTTGAACTCATTTTTTGGATCAATTATAGTAACTTCAACACCAAACTCTTCAGATAAAATTTCAATTTCATCATTTCCTAAAAAATCATTCTTTGTCTTCATTACACCAAGATTAAACAGAGTTTTAATAACATCCGATATCGGACGGTTAACTTTGTCTGCAAATTCATAAACACGGATATCTTCAGGAATCTCAACATGTGTTACAACAAGATCTTCAGGTTTATCTTTTGTATATTTTTTTCTCTTGTCGCGAGAAACATTTTTACTTTTAGGAGCTGATTTTTTATTTGAATTTCTACCCATAGGTTTTGCGATTTTTGGTTTTCTAGGCTCTTCTGGGACAATTTCTTTTCTCTCTGTAGCATTTAAATCTAGCAATACTACTTGATCATCCATATCCATAGAGACTTCACTTAAAGAACCACCAAAAATATCGATTTTTATACCTTGTTCTTGTTTTTTAGCACCAGAGGTCTGTTTTGCTTTTTTCTTTTTAGCAAGCTCTTCTAAAACTTCGGCACTGATTTTACCGTATGAAGAGACGGTTGTAGATTGTTTTGCCGGCTGAGAAAATTGCTCCATGGCTTTTTCCTCTTCTCTAGGCTGTTTCTTTTTAACAATTTTAAGACCTGAAGGTTTAATCTGCATTTTTCTAGGTTCTACTACATCAAGAACAGCATTAATTTCAAGTGTTTCTTTTAATTCAGGCATGACTTCTTTTATCTCATGCTCTTCTTTTTTCTCTATTATTGGAGTCTCTTTTCTTGAATCATCTGCTTCTTCTGCTTTTGGTGCTGCGGTATTTATTTCTTTGATTTCGTTTTGGGGAGTTTTTTCTTCTTTTTGAGTATCACTTGTCTGTTTAACAGGCATATTTGTCTCTTGCTTCGGTGCTTCTGCATGCTCACCGCTCATAATATAGTTCATTAAGCTCTCAGCTTCTTGCATAGTTACTGAACTGTTTGCTGATTTTATATCAATGCCCATGTCTGAGGCTTTTTTAACTACATCTTTAGAAGCTATTCCCAGCTCTTTAGCAATTTCGTGTACTCTAACTTTTTCTGTCATCAGTGATGATCTCCTTTAGTATGTTCGAAAATTTGTCCTTATCCCCACTTTTGCATTGCCGCATCAGTGCTTTTAAAACTTTTTTATCATCTTCAAGACAAATTTTACATATATAAAAACTTCTACCGCTACCTCTAAAAAGACTAAGTTGTGAATCTACGCACTGAAGTCTGATGAGATTGTTTTGCGTATCTCTTTGCCTACAAGATATACACATCCTAAGAGGTTGATTAAATTTTTTCGCCATTATATCCAAAAGTTCCTTGATTTGGTAGAAGATACGAACGAACTTATTTTTCTACTATAAGTCCGTCATTATCAAAATCTAATATTTTTACGGCAAATTCAGGAAATTTTAGACTCAGTTTATTTGCTATTGCAACTGAATCTTCATCATATACCATTGAAAAAAATGTAGATCCGCTTCCTGATAGCGTGCTCATAAGTGCTCCGCTCTCATAAGCTATTTTTTGAACGTTAAAAAGCTCAGGCAATGTTTTCATTCTTGCTTTTTGATGAAATCTATCTTGAGAAGCCAATTTTAAAATCTCCCAATCTTCGTTAAAAAATGCCGCAACACTGAGTGCCGTGTGTGAGAGATTATAAACTGCATTCTCTTTCGAGTATGATTTTGGGAGAAGTGTTCTTGCTTTTGCCGTACTCATTTGCTTATTTGGAATTACCACAACCGCTTTGATATAGTTGGGAAGATGCTTTTTTTGAGAGAAAACCTTTCCTTTTTCAACTGTAGCAGCATTAAAACCACCCATTACGGCAGGAGTTATATTATCGGGATGTGATTCATATACAAGTGCATGGTTAAGAATTCTTCTGTTTGAAACTTTAATTCCTGCGGCCTCATGTGCACTTGCAATAGCACTTACTATTACTGCAGATGAACTTCCGAGACCTCTTGACATTGGAATTTGATTATAAAAAGTAAATTTAAAACTTTGCCTTTTTTTAGTCAGTCTATTGTAATGCTCATTAAAAATACTGATAAAAAGGTTATTTCCTTTTAACTTCGGATTGTCCTCACCCTCACCTTTAATACTTACGCTGAAAAATTTTGACGGATGAAATTCAACTACATTCCTTAAATCAACTGCTAAGCCTAAAGAATCAAATCCTGGTCCAAGATTTGCACTGGTTGCCGGTACACTTACTGTCACTTTTTTCCTATCCAACCGCTCCGATACCGTAAAGAGGTGCAGCAGTTGTGCTAAACTCACTATAATCAAGTACATCAGGCAGCATAAAATCCAGCTCTGGTGCTATTTCTAGTTTTTGAGTTTTTATTTCTGATGAAATTTTAACAAAAAATAGCTTTCCAATCGCTTTGATTGGTTGATTTGCATTAAAATAAAATGCATCTGTCGCAAAAAGCGGTATGTTTTTTAGTATGCTCATAGATTTTAAAAATATATATGCTATTTTTATCGCCATAAAACTGCCCGGACCATTGGCATAAAGAAGTTTTTGAATCTCATATTTTTTTGAGAGTTCCTCAAATATTTTAGGTAAAACGTCAGAACTTTTTTCGTGAGTTTCAATGCTCTCTATCAATCTATTATCCTCATATATTCCTACTTTAATCGGGGAAGAGAGGGTGATAAAGAGTAAATCTACACGCTTAGGCATACGCTTTTTCTAACTCTTTTGTTTTCTCATCAACAAGTTCTACGACTTCATAATTTTGTGCATCTTTTAAAAGTTCAAGTGTTAATTTATGGTTAAGATCATGACTCCCTGCCATAGCTTCATAATTTCCTACAAAGTTCATACCTATAAGTGCCATATCTCCGATTGCGTCAAGAATCTTATGTCTTACAAACTCGTCAGAATATCTAAGCCCCTCAGGGTTTAAAACCTTTTTTTCATCCAAAACAACGGCATTTTCGAGTGATCCGCCAAGTGCCAAACCTTTTGAGCGAAGATACTGAACTTCATGTAAAAAACCAAAAGTTCTAGCTCTTGCTATCTCCTCTTTATAGTTCTGTTTCGTAAAATTCAAAACATACTCCTGCTTTTGTATAACAGGATGCGGAAATTTTATAGTAAAAGCATACTTTAGATCGGGCGATGGAGAAAGTTTTACGTACTTATCTCCCTCTTGAACAAGCACCTCTTTTTTTATAAGCATAATTTTTTTAGGTACATCCAACTGAGTTATACCTGCTTCATCCAAAAGCATGCAAAAACTCGCACTGCTTCCGTCCATTACTGGAACTTCATCTGCATCCACGACTATTCTAAGATTATCAATTCCATAGGCATAAATAGCTGAGAGCATGTGTTCGATGGTTGAAATAACATAACCGTCTTTTCCTATGACCGTAGCCATTTTCGTATCGACTACATTCTCTGGTATGAGAGGAATAGCTACATCAACATCACTTCTATAAAATACAAGCCCGCTATTTGACTCCAGTGGCTCTAATCTCAACTTAACGGCAGAACCCTTGTGAAGCCCTATTCCAACTAGCTCAACGCTCTTTTTTATAGTTGTCTGATACATGTGTCATCCCTTGTCCATAATCTCTTTAGCGCTATTTATAACATCCGTTATATTTAACTTCATCCATGAGCGGTCCATCCACTCAGCAGGGCGAACTTCAATCCCTTGAACAAGAACTCCGAAATGGAGATGATCTCCCATAGCATACCCGCTTTTGCCTGTACTAGCTATATGCGCACCAGGCTGTACAAAATCGCCTTCATGTACGTTAAGCGTTGAACAGTGACCAAAAAGCGTATATAATCCTAACCCATGATGAATAATCGGCATATTCCCGTAAAGACCGTTATAACCTGCATAAACTACCTCACCACCGTTCTGAGGTCTTATCTCTGCCATTGCGTTACTCGCTAAATCTACTCCCATGTGGTATGCTTCACTGACAACTTTATCCTCATAAGAGTAAATTCTATGATCTCCAAAGTGAGCGACTACGGCACCGTTTCTAAGAGGATACATCTCGTTCATTGAAAAATCGCTAACCATTCCGGTCGGTACTTTAGATGAGATATCATGAATTAGTTTTTCATTTTTTTCTCTTACTTTTTCATTGATTACTTTAAATTGTTCAATAGGGTTTAAAACACCCTGTGTCTCATCAAATTCTTCTGCAAGTTCTGCTATTTTTCCTTTTAAAAAACTGTCGCTTATTTTTATATTTGAAACATTATAAATTTTATTTTGCAAAAATAGCGGAACATAGACTTGAGCCGAATTCTGGGCATGATCAACTGCGACTACTGTAGCTTTAAAGTTCTCTTCAATTATAGGCCAAGCAACAAGCGATATAAAATACCCATTTTTATAAAAAGGCTGTGCTAAAAACTTTTTGCCAAAATTTGTTTCTATATAAATCTCTTTTAAATTTTCATCTTCAGCTTTAAATATAACAAGAGCGGCACCGCCTTTTCCTATTTTATATGAATTTGCAATAATATTTAGCTGCGGTCTTTTTTTATCAATTATATATTTAGACTCCACTGCCGTACTATTTCCCTTAAAAAAATTCCATTTACTTCCATCTGTTGCTTCGACAATTATTTTAATCTCTTTATCTTTCATAACATAGGCACTTTTGGGTGGTTCTACTTTTATATTTATAGACTCTTTTGACACCATAAACTGTTCATGATATAAAACAGTCTCTTCCGTAGAACTTTTTAAAGTTACTTTAAATGATTTAAGTCCCGATGCATCATTAATTGCAATTTCAAGAGGATTTTTCAGATTCCAATATCCATTTTTTTGCATGGAAATCACCGGAATTTCTCTCTCAAACATAGCCGAGCTATATACATAAAAAGCTCCACCTACAATTAAAGCAAATATGCCAAGCAATACAAACGAAGATCCGTTATTTTTTCCTCTTCTCAAACTATAAATCCTTTTTTATTAAAATTAATATTTTATTTTTTGCCTCTTCCAAAGAGACAATATCAATTAACTCAAAACCTGCCCTGTTTGTATGACCGCCGCCGCCGATTTTTTTTGCAATCTTACCGACATCTATACCGCAGTTCGAACGAAGAGATCCTTTTATCGTAAAGTCACTATTTTGTCTAAGCAAGAGTGCGACTTTTACATATCCAAGGTTCAAAGACTCTTCTAGCGGATTTTCACAATCCTCGGACATTGCCCCGCTTGCTCTCATCTCTTCATTGCTTACACAAAAAAGTGCAACTCTTGCATCACACTCAAGCGACATCTTTTTAAACATAATCGCCTTTAATCGCAAAGCTGCCAATGAGACACTTTTTACAATACTTCTATTGCAAAGTTTAAAATCAGCACCGTGTTCTATCAACTCTTGAACTGTAGCAAATGTTGTACCATCAACCATTGGAGACAAAAAAACTTCCGAATCATCCAATAAGCCTGCATATAGTGCTGTTGCCATTTTTTTGTTCACTTTAAAACCGTTAGTTTTAAAAAAACTATACAAAACTTCTGTTGTGCTTATAGCCTCAACTTTAACTAAATTTAGATCTCCATAGAGACTGTTTGTAGTATGATGATCTATATTTATCAAATCACATTCTATCTCTATGCCTAATCGTTTTTTATCTGCACAATCTAGTGAAATAGCTAAATCAGCAGACTTTGGAAATGTATCTTTTATATTTTCAAGCCATGGTATACACAAAAATTTTCTATTTAAATTTTTGGTGCTACAAAACCATGAAACTTTTTTATGATTTTGCAATAAAAAAGTATACATGGCACTCGCACTTCCAAGTGAATCAGCATCCGGATTTATATGCGATATGACAACGATATGCTCTGATGTGGCAATTTTTTCTAATATTTCGTTCAATTTATCTATCTTTTTTGCAATTGTATACTACTTCTTATTCATTTTGTAAACATACACTGCCTAGATACGCACTTTTAAGAGTAGTGTGTACCTGTTTTGTACCTTTTTTCTAAGAAGCCTATGACCATCTTTTCTTTGCGTGGCATGAAATGAGTATAAACACCAAGAGTGACATCTAAACTCTTATGTCCTAAAGTTGCCGAAACCCATAAAGGCTCTATTTTGTTATTGAGCATAATACTTGCAAATGTATGTCTCGTGTTATGCATACTTCTATCTTCTAAACCTAGTCTTTTTATAAGATTTTTAAACTGCTTATAAAAAAGAACATTAGTTCCATGATGCGATTTCATATCAGACTGTAAAAAAATAAATGAATTTTTCAATCCAGTTTCAAGTCTCTGTGCTTCAAAAAACTTTCTCGCTTGAGGTATCATCTCAATATCTCTAGTTCCAGCTTGAGTTTTAGTAGAATTTATCATTCCCCTCGATACGGTTTTGGTAATAGAGATAGTATCTGTTACAAAGTCTATATCATCCCAAGTCAATGCTAGTATTTCTCCGCCTCTCATTCCAGTAAAAAATGAAATGCCTAAAAAATTTCTAACATATCCTTGAGAGTTCTCCAAAATTAAGTCAATCTCATCAAGCGTAAAAGGTATCTGTTTCTTTTTCGCTTTTAATACTTTTGGAGCTCTTACCGCCACAACTGGATTTACATTTATCAGCTCACTTAAAACAGCCAAATCAAAGGCTTCTCTTAACAATGTTCTCACATTGTTTATTAATGAACGGCTATATTTTCTTGCCAATTTATCTTGAAAATCTTTAATCTCAATAGGTTTAAAACCACTGATATCTTTATCCTCAAAATAAGCAACAATTCTTTTATAAGAATTGCTATAGCTCTGTACAGAACTTACTTTTAGGGTTTCTCTCTTTTCTTGTAATGCTTTGTTAAGGAACATGAGAAGAGTTGGCTTTTTTTCAACTTTAAACCCAAGCTCTTCATCTAATTCACCATTTCTATATTTAGAAATCATGATATTTCTATTTATCTTAGTATCTTTCATTTTAGAACTTTTAAAGTTTCCACCAATACCAAAATACAACACACCGTTACGATTTTTAAAGCATAACTTTTTCATCTGCCTTTACCTCTGTTTATCTTAAACTCGATAACGGCATCTTCTATAAACACTAATATTTTATCATTTTTTCTATTAAAGTGATATCCATCAATAAGCCTACCCTCTGAAATATAGTTGTTGATAGTTCGCTCCGTAACTCCTAAAAACATGGCTACACCTCGCTTAGTGCTCAACTCTGGCTTTAAAATATTTACTAATATTTTTAAATCTTTAATGCTCTTTAGTAACTCTGGGATAAGTTCTAAATTATTAAAAGCTTCTACATTCATACCCCACCGCCTAAAAAGGAAAATCTTCATAAGGAGACTTACCTCTGCACTTTAGTTCTATAAAAGCTAGCTCATGTTTTTTCATTAGAGCTTTTAAATCTGAGTTTGGATTAGTCATAAGATTGTCAAGCATCTTTATATACTTCTCCAGTTCTAGATCATCAAGCTCTTTTAGGTTTATAGATTCTGATAGAGTCTCATATGTAGTTACTAGCTCTTTCTTCTCTTCCTCAATTTTTTGGGAAGTTATTAGATATTTAGGCTCTCTGCTTCTAAGGTACGCTTCAAGAACTTCTTCATAAAACCGCTCATCAATTACAATATTATGAACATAAGCTTTTCTAGCTAGAGATACTTGCTCTTTAATTGCATCTTCGATAGTGTAAGAGTAATTTTTTCTCTTTAGTCTCTCCAATGGCATATCAAGTGCCAAAAAATCTTTTAGCTCGTATGAGTCGCTAAAGTATTTCCATAGAGGATGAATCTCTGCTTTATATCTGTTTTGCGAATTGATAGAGTTCTCTGTTATGGTAGATAAATCTACTAATCTGATTGCGTCCATAGAGTCACGAAACAGCTTTTGGGCATATCCTAGCAAATCATCTACCGTATCAATGTTATAGGCTTTTAAATGCTTTCTATGCATCTCAAACTCTATGTTAAAGATATCATCTTCTTTAGTGAAGCCGTTATTTAAAAAATACTCATACATCAGCTCACTTTTTTTAGATGTTTTTAGCTCCTCTTTTTTATCATAGAGACGAAGTAAAAAAGGTGCTTTTCCTATGTATAGAGTTTGAAGTCTGTACTTAGATGAAATCTCTTTTAAATGAGTGGTATATATGCGTTTTCTGCTAACGAACATATCTTTCTCTAGCCATGACAAGTTTGCTTGCACAAACATGTTTAAATCAACTCTGGTGACTGGTTTATAGCCAGTTGTAACTTCTTTGAATATATCATCCGTATATCTAAGAAGTGCTTTTATGCCTAGCGTGTATATGCCGACAGCGTTGAACTGCACTTGTATATCATTTAAACTTCTGTTTGTCAGACTATCTTTAAATCCAACCGTTAAGAAGTTGTCTAAATTTGTAAACCAGTAGAAGCCTTGCGCCTTACCGTTAAACTCAAAAACTTGATTGTTTATTGCAATCTTTAAATCTTTATTTGAATAAGCTATTTCACGCTTCTCAAATCTTCCTTTGCTATCTTCCAACTGGTCTAATATATCTAAGAAGAAGTCGTCATATAAATCATTGGACTCATAGAAGTAGAAAAGGGTATCTATTCCGCTAATCACTTTTGGTAAATCAGCGGAAGTTATAGTTTTATCTTCCATTTTTTACCTTTAAATATGTTAAGAACCGAGTGTTACCAAGAACTCGGCATAAAAATAGGCTTGTCTAACCTAGCGCCTCGAGCAAATAAAAGTGGCAAAGCCACAATGTATTAGCTCGTTGCTAGACCTACGCTTGCGCTACGGCCATTAAATTAAACACCGTAAAAGCTACACTTACCTATAAGACCTACTTCTACTTCTACAATTTGATTCATACTCTCTTTATAGACAGAGTATTTTTCAGTCAGGATAGATATATCTATCAACTCATTTTTTATCTCTCCATTTCTAATAGTCGTTTTAACTAAAAGTTGGAGCTTCACTTTGCCTCTGGCTGTCTCGCCAGTCTCTTTGTTTGTATAATCCGCGCTTTTAAATATGTGTAAAAGCTCACCTTTGATAATGAACATATCAAATCCTTTTTTATTTAGATTTGACAAAGCTTTGTCGTGTTGTTATATAACGAGGAAATAATGACTGGGGATTTGGTTTTGGGGAAGTTATTTTTTTGTAAATATGGTTTTTAAATCTGCAAATTTGGTATAAACTGCTAAAAATATGGATTTTATCTTACTTGATGGTGTGATTATTTGAGGAGCGAGCATATCTAAAAGTCTAACTGGCATCTTTGCAAAACTTTTGTGAGTTGATAATAGTACGCCTTTTGCCTGCTTAATATCAGATGATAAAATATCCAAAGCACTTTCTAGTGAAATAGGATTATTTCGTGTTGCAACCTTATACAAGACTTTAGCTATAAATCCTGAAAAAGCTGTGTTAAATAGCTCTTTTTGCATTATTTTTGTATATCTTTGAAACTGTTTGACATCATCATCACTGTAATAGGAGCTTTTAGAGCCAGTGTACCATTGATATATTGGTAACCCTTTGTAAAGACCTGCAAGATATACTTCATTATCAGTTAAATAACTTAGCCTATATTTATCTGTATGGATACTTGAATCGTCAATAAAGGTCAGAGCGATATCTTTTGCAAACTTAAAGGCTTTTTTTTCATCTATGCCGATTAGAGTGAGTTTTGTAAAGATAATGACAAGGAGGGAGTTTACGGTTTTGTCAGATGTGAGATATGTATATTCAAAATATTTTAGGCTCTCTTTGGCAATATCTAAAATATCCTCAGTTTTACTGCTGTGTGATGAAAACTCTTTTATCATTCTTGCATAAAGCGGTAGTTGTGTATACAGCTCGGCTGTAATGAATATGCCTATTTTTGAATATTTCTTATTTTTTAAAGCCATGATAAGCATTTTTTTAAAAAAAGCTTCAATTCTCTCATTTTTGCGTATAGATTTATTATTGAATATTTCTCGCAATTTTTTATAGAGCTCTTGTTTTTTAGCATACCCTTTACCCAAAGACTCTAACGTATCAGCTCTTTTTTCTTTGGATTGAAGATACGCTTTTTTATACTCACCTATAAAATAGATAATAGTCAGAGTCGTCAAAGGAAGTTTATTTTGATAAGCAGAATATTTTTTAACAATGTCAAATTCTATAATTTCTGATAATTTTTTGGCTAGATACTCTTCTTTATGAGTAGTAAACACTGCACCAAGATTTGTATTATAAAACTCTATGGCGTTGCTAATTAGTTCTGAGGTAAGTTTTGTTTTTTGCATAAGCCTATTCTACATAATTAATATTTTAATAAACAACTGCGCTTCAAGACACTTATTTATATAGTGTTGTCATTATCTATCCTTCTTAAACTATTAATTTGCTCTAATATATTGTCAAAGACCTAATTCATTACTAAGTTTATTTATAACTTTCATTGTAATATCAATTGCATCTACAGCGTCTTTATATTCCACATTTTCAAGTTTTACACCATGAACTAAATTATTTCTAACTTTCAAAACTTTCTTATGAAAACTAATAAACTCTTCACTTTCAGCAAAATCTGAATTAAATTCTGATTTAAGACCAACTTTACATACTTGATAGACTCCAACAAGACAATTACAACCATTTTTTCTTTTAATTTTATCCAATTTTGTTTTAGTGAGCTTTCCATCTAAACTTTTATAAATAAAATTCTCAAACAATATTGAACATTGAATAATTGTATTATTAAAATTACCTATATCAAGGTTATCTAAGGCATTTAGAAGCAGGTCATCCGCTAAATTATTGTGATGTGATAATAGTAGATTTCTTAATTGTTGTTCTTTATCCTCTGAAATAGTTATTTCTTCTCCACCATTAAAATACACAGTAGTATTTAATAATTTATAAGATGTTTCTTGCTGTTTATCAGTATCAAACAATGTACATCTATAACTTATAATATCATTATTTTTAATTGGTCTTATCCAATATTCTCTAGTAATACTACGGTAATTCATTAAAAATTTATTTAAATATTTTATTGACAATTGAAAAAAATATTCATGTTGAATTTGCATAACTTGTCTATCTATTCCTACATTATCAAATGTTTGCTTGTCAAACCAAATTTGAATATCTGTTTTTGACAAAAAACCATATCTATCATTTTCTATTTTTGAAAATGGTGCTAGTTTTACTCCATTTCCAGAAGCATCTTCGTTATACTTTCTTTTAACTCTAAGTTGTGATGGTATACCATCTAACACAATTATAAATGCTTTTCCTGCATCTTCTAAATCAATGCAATCTTGCAAGTCTAAAGCGAATGGCAAAGTATATTCTAAAATTATATTTTGTAATTTATACACATTCATTGTTTACCTACTATGCATTATATTTTTTGCCCTATTTTAGCTATTTTGTTCAACATATCATTATTTATTTTTTAAATCTCTTTTGCACTCTTATTGTACCTATTTTTTTCAAGAAATTTTCAATATTATTTTTATTAAATAAATAGGTTTGTTTATAGAAGTGCCTATTTATCGATGTTTTTGTAGGAATATGTATGAAAAATTAGCGCTTTCCGGCATTCATTTTGTAAACATAAGCTAAAACTTCCGCAACAGCCGCAAATAAATCATGCGGTATCGGTTTATCGAGTTCTACTTGGTCATACAAGCTTCTTGCAAGCGGCGCGTTTTGGACTATATGCACACCGTTTTCTCTGGCAATCTTTTTTATCTGCAGTGCTATATTATCCATCCCTTTAGCTACGACAATAGGCGCATGAGACTTAGCTTCATCATATCTTATCGCCACTGCAAAATGCGTTGGATTGGTAATAACTACATCTGCAGTCGGAACGTTTGACATCATTCTTTTTCTCGATGCCTGCATTTGAATCTGTCTTATTTTTGCTTTAATGAGTGGATCTCCGTCCATATTTTTCATCTCATCTTTAATCTCTTGTTTGCTCATCTTTAGCCCGTCAAAGTACTGTTTTCTTACAATAATAAGGTCAATCATAGCAAAGACAAATATAATCAAAAGCATTACAAATGCGATAATAAGCATTTTGTCTTTGAGCCACTCCATCTGATCTCCAAGCCCAAAGAGTGCAACGGTGGGAAGTTCCAAAATAAAGAGAAAAAAGAAGATAAAACCTACACCTAATGCCGTAAATGATTTAAAAGTAACCTTTGCACCCTCTATCATCTTTTTCATTGAAAATAGATTTTTTGTCCCTTTAATAGGATCTATTTTTTTAAAATCAGGCATTATAGCTTTTGTCGTAAATAAAAATCCAAATTGAGCTACTGCTGCTATTATCCCGGCAACAGCAACTGAAATAGAGAGCGGCATTACGATAAGAAGAAACTCTTTAATCGTTACTATGGCGATATCAATCATAAGTGCCTTATCAAGCGGCATACCCAAAAGTGAAAAGTAGTATTTAAACAGAAGCATCATATGCTCGCTCATATATGGAAAAAGCATTATAAAAGCAAGTATTGCAACAAAAAGAGCAATAACGCCTGATGTATCTTGAGATTTTGGAACATTCCCTTCGTTACGGGCATCCTCTATCTTTTTGGAGGTGGGTTCTTCGGTCTTTTCAGCATCATCTGCCATTAATATCTCCTAGAAGAACAGATGAAATTGTAGTATTGCACTAAACTCAATCCATTTTCATAGACAAATCTATCCAATTAGCTTGATGAATAAGAGAACCGCTGCTAATAGCGTCAACGCCTGTTTTAGCGTAGATTTCAATTGTTTCAAGCGAAATATTTCCGCTTGCTTCAAGAAGCACATGAGAAAAATTTTCATCTCTATACTTGAGTATCTTCTCTATAAGTTCAGGCATCATATTATCGCACATGACTATATCCGCTCCGGCAGCAAAAGCCTCTTTTGCCATATCAAAACTTTCAACTTCAACCTCTATTTTTGAGGTAAAAGGTATCTTTTGTCTTGCTTTTAAAATATACGCTTTTAAATCTTTTATAGTTTTTAAATGCGTATCTTTTATCATTAAAGAGTCATCCAAACCCATGCGATGATTTACAGCACCGCCGCATCTTGTTGCATATTTTTCAAAAATTCTAAGAAGCGGTCTTGTCTTTCTTGTATCTAGCAGTTTTACTCCGTAAGGCTCTACAATCTCAACATATTTTCTAGTTAAGGTTGCAATTGAGCTTGCATGTAAGAGCATATTTAACAAAGTTCTCTCAATTTTTAAAAGTACATGTGAAGTTCCGCTTAAGGTGGCTAAAACATCGCCTTTTATAAAACTCTCACCGTCTTTTTTATTCCATTTTATCTCAAAGTTTTCCAACTTTGCTAAAACATCTATATACTCAACCCCTGCCATAATGCCATCGCTTTTGGCTATTATTTTGGCACTGGCACTCACACCCGGTTCAACCAAAGCATATAAATCACCGCGACCTACATCCTGAGAAAGTGTTGATTTTACAAACTCTTCTATCATAGTGCCAACATCCTCTCTAGTGCAATTTTTGCCCACTTTTGCGTATTTTCGTCTACATGTATCTCATTGAGCGGTTCGCCCTCATCGATAGACTTTAGCACTTCATAAACGTCTCTAAGAGTTGTTTCATTCATGGTAGGACACTCAGGCTTTGTAGAAGAGAGTACATAAGTATTTTTCGGACGAAGACGATTTACAAGGTTAAACTCCGTCCCTACCGCTACTTTTTGATCTTCTGGAAGCTCATTTATATATTTTATGAGTTGAGAGGTAGAACCCACAAAATCTGCTACGTCACATACTGAAGGATCACACTCAGGATGCACCGCTATCAAGATTCCCGGATATTTTTTACGATAAAAATTTATATCATCCACGCTAAAGAGCTGATGCACGGAACAAAAGCCGTTATAGCAGATAATATCGGCATCTAGCAGGTTTGTACCGTCTCCTATTACGCAAGATTTAAGTCCCATCTGGTTTGCAATATTTTGTCCCAAGCATCTATCAGGAACAAAAAGTATCTTTTTTCCCTCTTTTAGGGCTGTCGTGATAATTTTTTTTGCATTTGAACTTGTACAGACCATACCGCCCATCTCCCCGACTTTCGCTTTTACATCGGCATTTGAGTTGATATAGGTAATCGGCAAGATATTTTCATTCATGATTCCAGCTTCATTTAAAGCTTTTACTGAAGCGTCAAACTGCATGCCGTCTATCATTACGGCCATCGCACAACATGCCGCCTTTGGCATCGCTACTCTTTTATTTGGAGAGAGAACTTTTACACTCTGCCCCATAAAACCGACACCGCAAAATACAACAAATTCAGAGTTGTCATCTCTTGTTTTAATAGCAAGTTCAAGCGAATCTCCGGTTATATCCCCAACTTCAAAAACTTCATCTCTTTGGTAAAAATGGGCAACGACCGTTACACTTAACTTTTTTTTATATTCGTTAATTTTTTCTTTTAATTCTTTGTTAGTTAATTGCAAAAAAATTCCTCATTAATTATGGTGGGCGATATTATACCAAATAGATTTTATATCTCTATAATAGTATGTAAAGTACAATGTCAAAAATTTTTAACAGGTTGATGGATGGACTTTTTATATAACACGAATGCTCAGTTTTTTATAGCGGCTTATTTGATAGGCGGTATTCCTTTTGGTCTGCTTTTAGCTAAAAAATATGCAGGTGTGAACATCAAAACAGCAGGCTCTGGTAGTATCGGCGCAACAAATGTTTTAAGAGTCGTCAAAGAGACAAATCCGTCGTTGGCTAAAAAACTCGGCATTGCGACACTTGCCCTTGATGCCATCAAAGGTGTTTTAGTTTTAGCAGTTGCATATTTTGCAGGACTTAGCGAAGCTACGATGTGGGGCATATCGGTTTTAGCCGTAATCGGTCACTGTTTCAGTCCCTACCTAAATTTTGAAGGCGGAAAAGGCGTTGCAACCGGAATGGGAGTTATGATGTTTATGCTTCCCCTTGAAACTATTATCGCTCTTGGGGTTTGGGCATTTGGCGCAAAATTTATTCGTATCTCTTCACTCTCTTCTCTTACAGCTTTAGTTGCCCTGATGGTTGCCAGTTTTATCATCCACCCAGACATGGCACATGCTCCCGTGATAATTATAGGTTTTATACTTTTTTATAAACATATTCCAAATATTATTCGTCTGCTTAAGGGTGAAGAAAAAAGAGTAGTATGACCATTCATGTAGAAGATCTGAAATTTCAATGTATTCTTGGAATTTTGGATTTTGAGAGAACAACGCCTCAAGATGTAGTTGTAAATCTTGATATAGAGTATGAATACAAAGGCAACTTTATAAACTATGTCGATGTTGTGCAAATCGTTAAAGATCTTATGAAAGAAAGTGAATTTTTACTTATTGAAGATGCACTGGAAAATATAAATTTAAAGTTAATCAAAGAATTCAACTCCATAAAAAATATCCGCTTAAAGATAACAAAACCCTCTATTTTAAAGGATTGTAAGGTAAGTGTAAGCAATCATTATAAATCTCAATCTTAAATATAAGTTAAAGTTTTATTAAAAAAAATTGAAATTTTCTTTAAATTAACCTAAAAATATGATATCATTCCGCCCAAATATTAACTCATAGGACACAATTAATGCGCATTCTTATTATAGAAGATGAAGTTACATTAAACAAAATGCTTGCTGAGGGGCTAAAAGAATATGGTTACCAAAGCGATGTAGTAGAGACTCTCAAAGACGGAGAGTACTACCTGGATATCCGAAACTACGATTTAGTATTAATGGACTGGATGCTTCCTGATGGAGACAGCGTTAATATCATAGGCGACATTAAATCAAAGACTCCAAAAACTGTTGTCGTAGTTCTTTCTGCTAGAGATGACAACGAGAGTGAAATCGAAGCTCTAAAAAGCGGTGCGGATGACTATATAAGAAAACCGTTTGACTTTAATGTTCTGGTAGCTCGCCTTGAAGCTCGTCTTCGTTTTGGCGGCAGCAATATTATCGAAATCGAAGATTTGATAATCAATCCTGAAGAAGAAAAAATTACATATAAAGATGTAGAGATAGAGCTTAAAGGCAAACCTTTTGAAGTCCTTACTCACTTGGCACGCCACCGTGATCAAATTGTCTCAAAAGAGCAGTTGCTTGATGCAATCTGGGAAGAGCCGGAGCTTGTTACTCCAAATGTTATCGAGGTTGCTATTAACCAGATCAGACAAAAAATGGACAAGCCTTTAAATATAACGACGATTGAGACTGTTCGCCGTCGCGGTTACCGTTTCTGTTTTCCTAAAGAGATAAACTAGTTATCTTAAATGTAAAAAGGAGTCTCTCCTTTTTGCTCCATTTCATCATCAGACACTCATTTTTGAAAATTTATTTTTAAATAAAATTGGCTACAATTACATACTTTTGTTTTTAAATAGGTAAAGAAATGTTCTCAAAAAGCAGTATTAGACAGAGTTTTTTAATTCAACTTATCTTTGCCTCCGCATCACTTATATTTATATTTTCATCTCTTTTATACTTCTATATTCAAAGTTCTATCATCGAAGAGAAACACCAAGAACTTCTTAACTATGCAAAAAATGTAGCAAGCAACGAGTCTATATATGGTGCTGAAATGCCTACTCCTGATGCTTATTTAGGGCTAAGCATAGAAATAGTGCATCTTAAAAAAACACATCTTGATATAGATCTTTACGAGATGACAAAAAATAAAAAATCTTATTTGACACTTATTTATCCGTTTAATTTAGATGATCTTAGTTACCTAAAAATCACTAAAGAGATAACTTCTACAAAAATACTCCTCGATAAAATTTTGAACTACCTTTTTATTATAAATATTGCAGGCTTTTTACTTGTAATCATCTATGCAATCGGATTATCTAAGATGCTTGTATCTCCCGTTAAGACGCTAAGCAACAAGCTCTCAAATATGAATGAGCATCTTATGCGTCCCATAATCGTTGAAGAGTTACCTGAAGAGTTTGAACCCCTTGGGACAACCATAAACCATCTAATTGCAAGAATACAAAACTTTGTAAAGTATCAAAAAGAGCTATTTATTGGAACGGCACATGAGCTAAAAACTCCACTTGCAGTCATAAAACTCAAAAATCAAGTTACGCTTATAAAAAAACGCTCCGCAGAGGAGTATATAGATGCTCTTAATGTAACAAATAAAACAATAGACGAGATGAACATAATAGTCTCAAATATCCTAAATATCGGTCGTCAAGAGGGAGCGCAACTTGAAAAACCACAAGAAGTGGATGTTATAGAAATTCTTCATCAAAAAGCTGATGATTTTAGGCTTTTAGCCGAAAACGAGGGCAAAACACTTTACATGTATTTTGAACCAAACGGATATATGGCATTTCTTCAAATAAGCCTTCTTAATCAAATTGTTCAAAATTTCTTGCAAAATGCACTAAAATTTACTCCAAAAGATAAAAGCGTGACACTTAGAAGTTCACTAAACAGCCATGGACTGCTTATAGAAGTAATAGATGAGGGATGTGGAATCGATGAAAGTTCAGACCTCTTTGCACCGTTTAAGAGAGAGGGAAATAAGCCGGGAGTCGGTCTTGGACTCTTTTTAGCAAAAAGTGCAGCCGATGCACTCGGTGCTAAAATAAGCATTAAAAACAGAACGGACGGGGTTGCGGGAACAGTATCGAGTTTAAACCTAAATTCAAAGCTCTCATGTATACTTCCTATAAACAAAAAATAGTAAAGTTTAAAAAATAATAAAGCTTTATTTCGATATAAATCGTGCACATGAAAATATATCAAAAAATATATTTAAATTGGACTATAACTATAAGGTATTTTAATGGCTTTAATAATAAATGATGAGTGTATTGCGTGTGATGCGTGCCGCGAAGAGTGCCCTACTATGGCTATTGAAGAGGGAGATCCTATCTACTTCATAGATCCAGATCGTTGTACAGAGTGTGTAGGAGTTTATGATGAGCCTGCATGTGTATCAGTTTGTCCAGTTGATTGTATCATTCCGGATAAAGATAATATAGAATCTATTGCGGAACTTCAATTTAAATATAAACAACTCCAAGATGAAGAGTAAAAAACACTAGATGTCAAAAAGAGTAGCAGTCATAGACATCGGTTCTAACTCTGTTAGAATGGTGGTCTATGAAAAGAGTTCTCGGTTTGCATTTCATATTTTGCATGAAGCAAAAAGCAGGGTTCGACTCTCTCAAAATGCCTACCAAAACAGTGGTATTCTTCAAGAAATTCCTATGCAAAGAGCTTTTGATGTGTTGGAGAACTTCTCATCCATAATTTCTTCTTTTAAAGCTAGAAAAGTCTTATGTGTTGCGACTTCCGCACTCAGAGACGCACCAAATAAAAAAGATTTTATAAACAGAGTTAAAAATTCTCTGGATCTACAAATAAAAGTGATTGACGGTCAAAGAGAGGCTTATCTTGGTGCAATTGCCTGTGCAAACCTTTTACCAAACCTAAAAAATGCTCTAAGTGTCGATATTGGCGGAGGTTCAACTGAATTTTCACTTATAGACAACAAAGAGATTGGTTTAAATATATCTCTAAATCTCGGAACAGTACGATTAAAAGAGCTCTTTTTTGACAACAATGATATAGATGGTGCAAAAAAATATATTGATGAGCAATTAACGCAACTAGATATAACTGATCCTGAGACGATTATAGGTATCGGCGGCTCATTTAGAGCAATATCCAATGCGATTTTAAATAACGATAACTACCCTTTACAAAAACTTCATGCTTACGAGCCAAACTATGATGAATTTACACAATTTTTGAAAAAAATATTAGTTTCTGATGAAGATGAATTAAAAAAATTAGGCATTAAAAATAATAGATTGGATATTATAAAACCCGGAGCATTAATACTTCTTAGGGTTTTTAAAAAATTCAAAGTAAAAAATCTTATCACAAGCGGTGTAGGTGTGAGAGAGGGAGTTTTTTTAGCAGATCTGCTTAGAACTTCTAGAGATAGATTTCCTCCAAACTATAACACTTCTATGCGCTATATACTTGATTCGCATGTAGATAATATTACCTATGCAAACCAGTTATGCAAGGTCGCAAAAGAGCTCTTCGACTTAACCCACCAAACGCTCGGGATTGATAAAAAACATAGATATGAACTAGCAATCGCCGCAAAACTCTACATAAGCGGAAGTTCTATCCACTACTATTCGCTCAACAGACACAGTTACTATCTTATAGAGGATGCACTGGAGTTTGGCTTTACGCATAAAGAGATTATTCTTATCGCAACACTTGCAAGATATGCAAAAAGAAAACTTCCATCATCAGAGCATGTAGATAAATTTAGAGATCTTCTTCCTGAAATCAAGCAACTAAATGCTCTTAGTTATCTTCTCTCACTTAGCGTTGCACTGCTTTCTCATCAGCCTAGAAATATTGATTTTACGCTTAGTTTTGAAGAGTCTGAGTTAAAAATAGAATCTAAAAACAGTCTCTATTTAGCAAAAGAGAGTATAGAAAAATTAGAAATTCTAAAGAACAACGCTATTAATATCTCATTTTATAATATATAATTTACTCCCTTTTTATCCCTATGGTACGCTTTTTGCTGTATTTAATGTTAATAGCTAAAAAGGTCTTTGTTCATGCACAAAATTTTACTTTTTTTAATCATCTCTTTAACAACCATATATGCTGCATATAACCCTTTTTTCAATGACCAAAAAGCCCAAAAACCTAAAGTGCAGGAAAATGCAACAGTTATACAACCAAGCAACGCACCGATAAGACAAAATGCAAAAATAGGCTATTTTGGCTTTATAGAGAGCAAAAAAGGCAAATTTGCCCTTGTCAGTTTTGAGAAAAAAAATATAGTCGTAACTCAAAACGACTCGCTCTATCTTGATGAACAAATTTTTAAAGTGATAAATATTACCAGCAACTACATACTCTTAAACGACAGATATAACAGACCTCAAAGTATCTATTTTAGTTCTGAGACAGAGGAGCATAAAAAATGATAAAGCTATTTTACCCTCTGCTTTTTTCAATAATCACTTTTACAATTCTTGGATGTTCAAACGAATATAAAGAGGAGCTTTTAAAAGAGGAGTTAAGAGAGGATTTAAACAGCTCTAAAAATCCATTGCTTAGCAAGTCAAAGATAGAGACTCTTGAAGTTGATGCTGAGCATTTTAAAATATTGCAAGCAGATATTCCCGACAAAGAGCAGATAAAACAGGTAAAAATTCTCGGCGCAAAACTCGATGATGTTATTGCTCTTATCACCGAAGCAACAGATGAGGATATCATATTTCAACTCCAATCAGACAACATCAACAACTCTGCACAATACGGAAATAATTTAGCAAATATTAATGCCGCAAACATTACAAGAACCAATATCAATAACAACACGAACAATTCAAATGAAAACTACGATGAAACACAAATCCGCGAATCAAAGGTTTATGTCTCCGCTTCAAATATCGGGTTTGGCAGATTATTAAAAAAAGCAGTCGGTGATAAGCTTAGCATCCGATATGACGATGAAACATACTATCTTGGGTATATGAAAACTGTAACACTAAAGATTCCCTCACTAAGCGGTCTTGCTGATAAGCTAAAAAAGACTCTTGAAACAATCGGAGCTATAAATGTAGTGCATGATTCCATCTCCTCTTCTGTTACCTTTTCTGCAAGAGAAAAAGAGTATGCGGACATTATGAACTACTTGGAGATACTGAGGAATAACCTATATGTTATCGAGTATGACATCGCAATTTACAATGTGGAGTTAACGGACAACTATACTCTTGGAATAAACTGGAATCTCATACCAACCTCTACAAAAGAGATTGGCGTTACATCCAAAACAACGTCCGCATTCGGCTCAGTCGGAGCAACGAGCACAACGGCAGGTTTAGGTGCAGTCTTCAATACAATTGACATGTCTGGCACGCTTATCGCTGAAGCTCTTACACAGTTTGGCAAAGTTGAGAGTATTCAAAGACCTAGACTCTTAGGTATAGCGGGAACTGACGTAACGCTCATAGACGGACTTGACGAGCCTTATATCAAAGAGCTAAAAACTACAACTGTCGGCGATAGCGGAGCACAAACCTCTACCGTAAGTGCTTCGGCACTAAGCGGTATCAGAGTCACGCTAAACTCAAACATTATGGACGGAACAGTTCTTACCGATATCTCACTTGAAATCAACGATATCATTGGATACAGCAATTTTGAAGTGGACAAGGTATCTTACACGCAGCCTAGAGTACATACAAAAAACATCAAAAGCAACATGCGTGTGCAACCCGGAGTGCCTATCGTAATATCGGGTTTATTTAGAAACAAGATGGACAAAGGGTATAAAGGAATACCTGGAGTTGCAAAAACAGAAGCAAGACTTCTTGGCGGAACAGAGTATGAGGGCGGCAAAAAGACAGAGATGGTAATCATAGTAACCCCTAGAGTTATCAAGTATGTAATGAAGTGATGGGCTAAATGGCAATTTTTACGGCAGGATACATCGAATCTACAAGTAACAGCAAAAAAATTCGCGACAATGTTTATGCGCTTGCAAAACATGATTTAGACTCTCCTGCCATGAAAATATCGGTTAGAAAATCCTCTACATGTATAAATTTTATTGCGTTTCTTCCAAAAGATAAAATCAAACAGGAAAATATTTTAAAAAAAGTTTCCGAATGTGATGAAAAAACCGTAATTATCTTTGAACTTGACTACAAGCATGTCGGAGTTGTTTGCGAATACGGGCGGATCATAGACTATATCTTAGACAAACCAAAAGAGTTTGCGCAAGAGAGAGGTTATGAAACTCATTTTGTAGACAATGCAAACGGTGTAAAGCTTGTTTTTTTTAACCTTGACGAAAACAGCCGAAGAGCCAAAGCCGGTTTTATCTCACTCGGTTTTACCATCTTACTTACATCGACCATATTTTACAGCGGTTTTTACTACATGCAAGACACAGACATAAACAAAGGGAACAAAGAGCTGCTTGAGAAAGAGTACAAAAGCATAGTTAAAAACGAGTTTGAAAAGTCTGAAAAAATCGTGCAAAAAGTTGATGTAGTAAATATTCTTGAAGATATTGAACGCCTTACACAAGCTACAAATGCAACGCTTCAACAGGTAAAATATAGTGGGAAAAACATTTGCGTCGAAGTAAAAGCACTTCAGATAGAACCTTTTATATCACTGCTTCCGCCGAAAACTACTATCAAGAAAAGCGATAAAATAAACAAAACTGTGCACTACTGCTATGAAACAATATAATCTCTCAATTCTTCTTATCCTTATACTCTTAACCATAAGCGTATCGAGCTACTTTTTCTACCTTGATATCATCTACAAAGATAAGCTGGTAAAGAATGATGTAGAGTCGCTCTATGATCTCAAACGAATTGCTGGAAAGCCGATCGTTGTTTTTGCAAATGAGCAAGAGATAGAGGAAAAAGCATTCGACTACAACCAAATCATACAAGAGCTAAACATTGATGCTATTGCAGAGCCGCAAAAAGAGACTATCATCATCCGAGGTGAAATCCATAACACTTTTTCATACATACTGCTTAAGAGGCTGCTAGATATTATAAAAAACGATGAAGTAAATCTTATCAGTACATGTGTTGGGATGGATTGCACGGACAATGATTATGGATTTTTGATAGAAATTAAGCCCTATTTGCTAAAGTTAAAATAGAAAAATCCGATATACGACTTAGCTTGTATAAAAAGGATAGAAAATGGTACATGGAAGTAGTGTAAACAGAGGTTTTAAAGGGATGAGAAAGGGTATCTCACTTGTTGAGATGTTAATAGCGGTAGTACTCTTTGGAGTTATATCGACAATTGGGTATAAGTATTATAAAAACTTTTATAATACTACATTAGCAGCAAAGCAAGCTCGTATAAGTGCTATCATAGATCAAGCAACACAGATTAGTAATGCTTATGACTTATATGTTGCAAAGATGGGTGCTGTACCGACATTAATTACAGATTTAAGTGATGTAGATGTTAAAATACTAACAGAAACTCCAACAAAAATTCCTGAGATATCAGCTACTGGTTGGGCAATTAAAACAAACTCTGCATTAGATGATGCAGTATTAGATGATGTTACTTTTTCATATGTGACAGATGGTACAGCAAGTGCAGCTGATAAACTAGAGTATTGTAATATTTTAAATAATTTTGAAATACCAACAACATCTTTAGATACTTTACTTGCAGGAATAAAAACTGAAACATTAACTTATGCTGATGGATTTACAAAGATGATGTGTTATACGCCTGATGCTGGTACAACATTATATTTATCGTTTGTGAAAACTGTAAATTAATGACGTGAAAAAAGCATTCTCTCTTATAGAGTTGCTTTTAGTCATAACGCTTATTGGCGTTATGGCTATTCTCTCTTTCTCTTACTTAAATATCACGACACTCTCAAAACAAAACATAAAAACAGAGTTTCAATCACACTTAAATATTATTACGGCTACTATTTTGCAGTGTAAAAATCTTAGTAACACTATGCCTACTCAGGCAGGAGAAGTATTGGCAAGCGGAACACTCTTAAATACTCTTACATGTAACACATCTCCGACATATCAAATTGATGGCGGACATGGAAGTTTTATACCGCCGCCGCTGCTCAATTTTACCGCTTATAAAGCAACGCAAGTCGGTGAGACCTTCTATTTTACTACCACTACGCCGCTAGCATCTGCAAATTATGAAGTTTTACAAGAGCTGCAAAATAGCTATTCGGCAAATCAATACTCTCTCACGGACAACGGCACGACAGCAACGCTAAACTTTTATCTCTCTCGTTAAATATAATGGTATAATTTTTTAAAAAAAGAAATATGAAATTAGAAAAAATTTTAACGCCAAAACAGCTAGAAATCTGCAAAAAAGAGAAGTACTACTATCAGCAGATCGGTATCAAAAAAAATATTGTGCAAATTGCCATAGAGCATAACTTTATTCAAAAAAAAGAGAAACCATCTCCCTATAGCCTTGAAATCATAAAAAAATATGAGATTGTTATCATTAAAGAAGATGAGAAAAATTTTTATATAGAGTGCAAAGAGCTGCTCGGTCCAAAACGTCTAAGCGAACTTCAAACACAACTTGGAAAAAATATTATCCAAAAAGCCATTCCGGTACGAGAGTTTACACAAAAGTTCAATGAGCTTCTAACCATAGACCCTGATGCCATAGAGAAGAGAATCAAGCAGTTTAACGGCTTTGACGCTGATGATGAAGAAGTATTATCGCTCTTTGAGATGATTTTAAATCACGGCATTAAAAACGGTGTAAGCGATATACATATAAATGCATACGAAAATTTCTCTTGGCTGAGATACAGAATAAACGGCAAAGTTCAGGCAAAATATCTTCTAAACTTAGAGTTATCGCAAAGATTTTCACTAATCATCAAAGAGAAATCAAACATCGATTTAGTAAATGTCCAAACACCTCAAAGCGGCGGTTTTACGCTGGAATTTCAAGAAGCAAAAGTAGATTTTCGTATTGAAATAGGTCCATCAAATTTTGGCGAAAATATAGTGATCCGTATTTTGGACAAATCAAGCAACCTTAAATCACTAGAACAGCTTTTTCCTACGCACCACCCGATGCATGAACACCTTTTTCGCTTTGTAAATCTAAAGAACGGGTTTTTTCTCACGGTCGGACCGACGGGAAGCGGTAAAACAACAACTCTAAATGCCATCATCTCGCAAAGAGACAGACTTCATGAGATTATCTACACCATTGAAGACCCGATTGAGTACAAGATAGATTTTGTTACTCAGTTTCAAGTCAATGAAGATATAGGTTTTACATTTTCAAGTGCCATAAAATCGGTTATGCGTCAAGATCCGGATGTTATCGTCATCGGTGAAATGCGTGACAAGGAGAGTATTTCAACTGCACTAAAAGCGGCACACAGCGGACACATGGTCTACTCTACTCTTCACACCACAAACGCCTACATGGCACTTGAAAGAATTCGAGATGAGGGCGGAGATCTTTTTATCTTGGCATACTCTCTCAGCGGTGTTATCGCTCAAAGACTAGTTCCAAAACTTTGTGAGTGCAAAACAGCGGCGGCAAATGAGAGCGGAAAAAACTATTTCAAATCAAACAAAACCGGCTATCAAAAAAGAGGCTGCATAAAATGTAACTTTAGCGGCTACTCAGGACGGATACTTCTAACCGATATGGTTTTCATTCCATCGGATATGAAGACACGCTACAGCTTCTACATGGCGCTTAAAAACAGCAGTGTACTGAAGGCTTGGGATAAGCTCATCACATTTAGTTACTACGAATCGGCTAAATATCTTTTTGAGCAGGGTTTATGCGACTATGATACTTTGACGCTAGAGCTTCTATCACTAGGTTATATGGATGAAAATTAATCTCTATGCGATGTTAAAAACATTGCATTTTACGCTGCAAAACGGGAAAAGTTTGTCAAGCGGAATGCAGCTTCTCGCAAGCAGCGCGGAGACAAAAAAAGAGAAAATTATCTACCAAAAGATATATAATGACCTAAAAGAGGGAAGTACATTTTCTGCAGCTCTTAAAAAAAACCGCCTCGGTTCGCTGGATGTTTTACAGTTTATATCCATTGCGGAAAAAGGGGTCAGCTTTAGGATTGCTCTTGGGAAAATCATCGCCTATTTAGAGATGAAAGACCTTTATGAGAGAGAATCAAACGAAAAAACGAACATACCCTTTTTCTACCTCTTTATATCCTCCATTATAGTTATCGCCGTAAAGTTTTTTGCCATTCCATACCAGATGCAAGAGGCACAAAAATACAGCAAAGAGATTTTAGCTATGATTGATACTCATCTTGGTGTCGCTCAGCTTATGAGCGATACGCTTTTTCTATCTCTAGTCGTGGTCGCATTTTACTTTATAGTTTTGTTAACCGCCCTCTTTAGCCACTCTTTTCTTATTCAAGGCATTGCCAAACATGTAGCGCTTCTTCTTCCTTTTTCATCTAAAATCATCGTAAAATTTGAAAAGTTTATGCTCTTTAATATGCTTGGAGAGATGCTTCAAAGCGGCATATCCTATAAAAAAGCTCTAAACTCGGCTATTTTGACAATATCTGTTATAAAATTTAAAAAGGCTCTTCGAGAGACTCTTGATAGCATAAAAAATGACGGAAAATTTATATTTCACTCTAGCTTATATGACGGTGTTGAAAAAGGACTGCTGCTTGGAGCCGGAACATCGATGCAGGTGGGAACTATCATGAGCGAGATCAGCAGCCGTGCAAAAACCGAAGCACTTATGCTCACTACAAAGTTTTTCCGTCTTGTTACTATGACGTCAATATTTATGATGGCATTTGCTGTATTTATCGAGTTTTATACGGTTGTTTTAACTCAGATTATTATACAAAAAGGTCTTATTGATATGACTCGCGGAAGCGGAGCTTTTTGATGAGAAGAGGATATCTTTTAGCGGAGGCGATGATTGCGGTTATTATCGCAGGTATTGTTGCAGCAATTTTCACAACCATGAACTACTACACACATCTGCAGTCAAATACTCTTAAAGGGCAAAACTCAAAAACTATCCTAGAGGTTATTAGAAGCCGTCTTCTTCACACTGCCAAAGATGCTGATAATGATTCATACTTTGAGCTATTAAAAGAAGAAGCAGATAACACCTTGCCTGTCAATATAGGCTTAGGAGTGGATGCTTGGGGAAAAAGAGTTTTCTACTCAACCATAGATTTGGGTTCTGCAAATGCCGATGCATTATATGCCCAAAATATTATTTCCATCTCTCCAAATACAAATATTGCCGGCAGGCTTGTAAGTTCAGGTCAGGATATGATTCTTGATACGGATAAAGATGACAGCATAGCTCAGGGGGATGATATCATGCTTGAGATTGGGGTTGGAGAGTTAAATCACTTCAAACTCTACGGCTCATCAGAGATAACGACGCAAACACGTGGCTATAACAGCGCAATAGTATCGGCTACAGAACCTCTTGCTCCGATTAACGGAGCGCTTTGGTTTGACACTGCTGTTTCAAAACTAAAAATGTATAACTCGACTACATCTACATGGACTCAGATTAATTAAAATCGCTGTCCCATCGTAAACTCAAACACGGCAGTTTTGTCACCCGCTTCTTCTGCTAGAGGTTTTGAGAACATCAACTGAATCGGTCCAACAGGAGAGAACCACTCCAGTCCTGCACCAAATCCGCCGCGAGATAGGTTTTCTATGTTAAAACCATCCTCTGCTTTTTCTGTTGTTCCGATATAACCCCAGTCAAGATATGTAACTAGACGCATCTTTGCCTTTGGAACAAGAGGAAAACTTAGCTCAAAGCTGTTTGTTGCACTATATTCGCCCCCGTATCTTCTTACTCCATCATCGGCTGTCGCATCATCCTTAGTTTTTGGAGAGAGAGAGTACGATTCATATCCTCTAACACTTCCTATGCCACCCATGTAAAATCTCTCGGCAACAGGAAGAAAATCAAGCTCTTTTACATAGTTAAACTTTGCTTTATATCTTGCAATAAGGTCAAAATTTACATACTCTTCAAGCCCTTTAAATGCAGAAAAATTTGTTCTGCCTTTTATAAAACTTGCATCTGCTCCGATTCCCGCATTTTCAATACTTTGGCTGAGTATAAATCCATTTCTTGGCATATAAAAGTCATCCGTATTGTCATATTTTGCACTTACCGTAACAGAGCTTTTTGCGTAATTTTGAAAATATGGATCATTTATATACGCAGAATCTTCTTCAAATTCATAGCTGTTTTTTGAAAATCCATATCCTATATGTCCGCTGATGTATCTCGTAAATTTATGACCGACTCCAAAATTCAGTCCATCAGATAAAACTGTATAGTCGTTGTACTCATACTCAGATGTGTAAACAGAGAAGTTACCGCTAAAATCACTATCGTTTAGTCTTGGATTTGATATGCTAAATGAGTAGTTAGACGTTAATTCAGAACGCTCCGCCTTTATACCGACATCAATACCGGATCCCCAAATATTTCTATCATCAACGGCAACACTTATAAGAATTCCGCCGTAGCTTCCGTAACCACCGCCTAGTTGAATGTTCCCGGTAGGAGCTTCTTTAACCTTAACTATAAGATCCATTGTTTTATTGTCTATTCTCTTCTCTTCTATCGTATTTCCATCAAAAAAGCCGAGTCGACCGAGTGCATTTCTTGAATCTGTCAAATCTGTTAACGAGTACATGTCATTTGGACCAAGATATAACTCTCTTCTTATTATTCTATCGAGTGTTCTGCTGTTTCCAGAGATGATTACGTTTCTGATTTTGACTTTATCACCCGGTATAATTTTAAAAACTACTTCAACCGTTTGTTTATCTTTATCTTTTTTAAGATCCGGAACAACCTCAACAAACGCATAACTCAAATCTGCAATAAGAGTTTTGATTCTTTGTGCATCTTCACGAAAGGTTTTAATATTAAAGGGCTTTGCTATCTGAAGTTTTATCAGCTCTTTGATAAGAGCGTCATCCACCACATTTTTAGTCTGATTTATACTTATGCCGCTTACGCTGTAAACTGCGCCCTCTTCTATCTGGTAGCTCATATCTGCGGTATAGTTGTCAAAATTTACTTTTGAAAAAGGTTCTTTTACATCAATATCCAAATATCCATACTGCATGTAAACATCTCTCATTCTTAGGTGATCGTATGCCAAATCTGCGACTCGCATTTTTCCATCATTTCTGCCCCAGAGCCATCCCATAAACTCTCGCTCTTTGTTTGCTATAACCTCTTCAAATTCATCGATATCAATATTTTTCATACCGCTATAAGTAAGATCTTCAATAACTATCTCTTCACCCTCATTTACCAAAAAAGTAACCATTACGCTTCCGTTTTCAAGACGTTCTTCTTGAATCTCAACAACGCTGTCAATCTTTGCTTCTTGATTTATCGCTTCTATAATTCTTTTTTTTGCAGCTTCAAGTTTTTTCTCATCATAAAGAGAACCTACTTTGATCTGAAGTATGCTGTTTCGCACATCACTATCGTTCTCTTTCCATCCCTTTAACTCTATTTTTGAGATATGAGGTTTCTCTTTAAAATGGAATGTTAAAACTCCATCATTATCGATATCAATCCAAATATCTTCAAAATAGCCCTGTTTATAATAGGCTTTTATTGATGCGTCAAGCATCTCTTCACTAACCGCATCGCCTGCTTCAAACTTAAGCATTCTAAGAGCTACGGATTCAGACATATGAACCATACCCTCATATTTTATAGATTTAATCGTATTTGCAAAAGAGTTTGCTGCTAGAAGAGATAAAAATAGCGGTAAAAATATTCTCATTAAGTTTCCAAGATTGTAAAATAAGCAGAGATTTTACCTTTTATGAGGTTAATATTAAGTAAAATGCACCTTAAATTTATGCATTTAGACAAGACGTTACAAAAGCCCATAAATAGCACCTCTATAAACAAAGCTACATTTTTATCTTGAAATTTACTTGCAAAAAAAGTGGTACAAAAACGATACAGTAATTTTTTGACTATTACTTCTTTTACGCACCTTTGATATATTCATTTATCTTATATTTATATCATTAATGAAGAGGCAGTATCTACTTTTTGTGTGCTTGATTCTTGTTTTTTTACAAATAGTTGTATAATTTAATTTTTAACATCAAGGGTTGATTATATATGAGCATAATAATAGATAATGGCATTGAAAAAGCAATAGAAACCGATAATCTAGTTTTTTTTATTGGGGCAGGATTTTCAACTCCTTTAGGTTTTCCCAACTGGACAGATTTAATTATTGAAATATTAAATCAATTAGATGAAAAATATAAAGATTTTACTCCACTATTAAAAAATGGAATTATGGATGAAATAGAGGTTTTAGAAAAGATAAAAGCTCATAGACCAAAGGTATTTACAGTTTTAAAAGAAAAATTGAAAATAACCGCAGATAAAAAAGATAAACTTAATGAACATAAAAAACTTTGGACTATTACAAATCAAATAATTACAACGAATTATGATAAAGCCTTGGATGAAGCAAAATGTGAGAATATTGCAGTTATTCCTTATACAAATGAATTTGAAATTGCAAATCTCGATAAAAATTATCTTTTTAAATTGCATGGAGATATTGAAAATTCGGCATTTTGTGTACTTTTTGAAGATGAGTACAAAAGTTTGTACAGCAATGGTGATAACTCCCCAATATTTAAACTGAAAAATATACTTGATAATAAAACAGTTGTTTTTATAGGTTTTAGTTTAAATGATAGGTATGTTAAACAATATATATTTGAATTTATGAAAAATATCTTTAATGGGTTAAGAGATAAAAAACACTTTATTATTACAACAAATAGCGATGACTTTTCAGAATATAATATAAAAAATATAACTCTTGGTAGTTATAGTGAGCTTCCGACTTTTTTAAGTAAACTAGCAGAAATTAAAGCATCTAAAGAAAAAACAAATCAATTTATTAATCATACAAAACCGTATGAACAACCATCAGAAAGCGTTAAAACAAAAGAAAAACTCCCATTCAATGTCCCTTTTGAATCAAAAGGAGTTAATGCCATAGGAATAGAAAAAAAACTAGAAGAAGTACATGAGATATTAACTAATTCTATTAAAACAAGCATCGGACAATCCGCCTCTTTTCAAGGTATGGGAGGATTAGGCAAAACTCAGCTGGCTGTTGAATATGCACATAAATATAGAGAACAATATCAAGGTATAGTCTGGCTAACAATAGATCTAAATATAGACGAACAACTTCTAGAACTTGCAGAAAAATGTTTTTGGGTAGATAAAAATATTAATGCTGAAGTAAAACTTTCAATTGCAAAAGAAAGATATAATAATTTAACAAATACTCTTTTTATATTTGACAATGTTGATAATATAGATAAAGTTGAAGAATATTTTATAAACTCCAATGACAATAAAATATTAATTACTAGCAGAAACTCTATACAAGGTTTTCAATCGATACCTTTAAATACTTTAGATGAAGAAAATTCCTTGAAACTGCTTGTTGCTGAATCAAAAAGAGAAATTCAAGAGAGTGAACTAGTACATGCTAAAGAATTATGTACACTCTTAGAAGGCTTACCGTTAGCTTTAGAAATGGCTGGAGCTTTTGTCGGTCATTTAAAATGTAGTTGGGAACACTATTTAAAAAGTTTTAAAAGTAAAGGCATATCATTTTTAGAAAAAAGCAGAATAAGGGGTTATACACAACATGAAACCAATATTGCAAATACCCTTTCTTTAAGTGATAATCTTTTAAAAGGCAATCCTGAATTAAGAGATATTATCTATCTTTTAGCTTGGGGAGCAGATGAAGCAATTGACGAAAAATTGATATCTATTGAACTGGGAATAGATGATATTGATTTGATAGAACCAATCCATATAGCATTAAATCTAAAATTTCTTAAAAAAAGTGAAGAAGGTTATACTCTGCATCGTTTAGTTAAAAAAGTATGGAGAGAGCAAGAAGAGTTAAACACAGCTTTTGCTGAAAAAGTTTCACAAAACTTATCTAGCTACATGAAAAATATAAAAGATGAATTTTTAGAGTTAAGAGAATTAGATAAAGCTTCAATTCAGGCAAAAACTTGGGCTACTCAAATTCAAGACAAATATTTAAAAGCGATGCTGATTAATTATTCTGCTTATCTAAATTATTATAGAGGCGAATACAGCATAGCTCTAGACGAAATAAATAGTGTTTATAACTTATTTGAGAATGAGAAAGATTCAGAAGAGTATGCAGAACTTTTAAATAGCAAAGGTGCAATATTGAATGCATTGGGAGATTCAAAAGAGGCAAAACCCTATTATGAAAAAGCCTTGGAGATGAGAAAAATGTTATATCCTGCCAGTGATCATCCAGATACTGCCAGCTCTTTAAATAATGTAGGTTTTGTATTGGATGCATTGGGAGATTCAAAAGAGGCAAAACCATATTATGAAAAAGCCTTGAAGATGAGTAAAAGGTTATATCCAGAGAGTGACCATCCAAAAACTGCCAGCTATATAAATAATGTAGGTTTTGTATTGAATGCATTGGGAGATTCGAAAGAGGCAAAACCCTATTTTGAAGAAGCCTTAAAGATGAGAAAAAGGTTATATCCTGAGAGTGACCATCCAGATATTGCCAACTCTTTAAATAATGTAGGTTTTGTATTGAATGCATTAGGAGATTCAAACAAGGCAAGACTCTATTATGAAGAAGCCTTGAAGATGAGTAAAAGGTTATATCCAGAGAGTGACCATCCAGATATTGCCAACTCTTTAAGTAATATAGGTGCAGTGTTGGATTCATTAGGAGATTCAAAAGAGGCAAAACCATATTTTGAAGAAGCCTTGAAGATGAGTAAAAGGTTATATCCAGAGAGTGACCATCCAGATATTGCCAACTCTTTAAATAATGTAGGTCTACTAACTAACAATATAGAATATCTTGAACAGGCATATAAGATGAGGGAGAAGTTATATGGTAAAAATAATAAAGACACTGTTTCTTCTTTATGTAGCTACGCATGGAAGCTTTGCTTGAATCCACTTAAAAAAAATCAGGGTATAGCTTTGTTAAAAGAGTTCAAAAAAGAGCTAAGTGATACTGAGTTTTTGAATAAAGTAGACAAAGTATTGAAAAAATTTGACTCAAAAATTGGAAGAACGAAAACTAAAAGAAAAAATAGATAAATATCTAAGATGATAAGTAATGTGTCGTTAATATCAAGTTATAAATAACTTAAGCATTTCAACAAACAAATTGCACTTTTTATATTGAAAACTATATATACAAAAAAGGTACTAATGGATATGTTAAATAATTATATGCTTTCAAAATTAGACTGGCATATAAAGTTGAAGATGAAACTATAACTATTTTAGTTTTAGCAGTAGGTAAAAGAGAAAATAACAAGATTTATAATTTATTACATGGAAGATATCAAACAAACTCTGAAAAATGATACAAAAATGGTACAAATAATAATTTAATAACGTAATTTACGTATTTTGTCTTTACTATCAAGTAAAATTTGTATAATTTAGCAAAATAAATAAATTTAAAGAATTGAGATGAATGTAGCAATAGTAGGATTAGGTCTTATGGGGGGTTCGCTTGCCATAAGTTTAAAAAAATTGGATTTTATAGATAGTATTGTAGGAAGCGACCACAATAAGATCCATCAGCAAGAGGCTATGGAACTTGGTTTAGTTGATAAAATAGTGGATTTTGACGAAGTTAAAAACTATGATGTGATTTTTCTTGCCATTCCTGTTGATGGCGTAATATCGGCACTTGGTAATCTAAGAGACGTAAAAGAGGGGACGACTATTATTGATTTGGGAAGTACCAAATCAAAAATCATCTCATCAGTTCCACCAGAGATACGAAAAAACTTTGTAGCAGCTCATCCCATGACGGGAACTGAAAATTTCGGTCCAAAAGCGGCGATTGATAATTTATATAAAGATAATGTTGTAGTTTTATGTGATATAGAAAACAGTGGAGAACTGCAGGCAAGCGTTGCAAAAAAAATCTTTAAAGCTCTTGAGATGAAAAAACATTTTATGCCTGCAAATCAACATGACAGACATGCGGCATTTATATCACATATGCCTCATGCCATCTCTTATGCTCTGGCAAACACCGTTATGCATCAAGAGAACAAACACAATATTTTAGCTCTGGCTGCCGGAGGATTTCGCTCTATGAGCCGTCTGGCAAAAAGTTCTGCAAATATGTGGGAAGATATATTTAGACAAAACCGAGGCAATCTTCTTGAAGCAATAGAGCTGTTTGAAGATGAGTTAAAAGTTCTAAAAGGGTATATCAAAAATGAAGAGTGGGATAAAGTTCATAAAAACATAGAAGCCGGAAACAGGCTTCATGATGTGTTGGATTAGATTTTATATCTCTCTTTAATTTTACGGAGAATTTTTTTATCAAGCTCTATATTTTGATTTGAGTAGATATTTTTCTCTAAACTCTCAATCATAGCTTTAACTTCTTCATCATCTCTAAAGGGAAGAAGTTTCATAAGAAGAGTCTTCGGGTCTTTTATAGATCTCTTATCTTCTCTTTTAAAATTCTTCTTTTTCATAAAAAACATAATCAAAATTCCAAGTGCCAAACCGGACAAAAAGAGCGTTAATGAAGCAAAAATGCCAATTTGAGGAGCTTTTAAATCTTCGCTTACCTCGCTTTGTGTCTCATGCTTTTTTATATTTAAAACCTCTTGCGGCTTGGCATTTTTTACCTTTATGGATATCTCTTTGGTTGAAGCGGTTTTTGTCTCTTTAGTTTTAGGATCAAAATATTTTATAGAAAAAGATGGAATTACAAAATCTCTCTCAGAGACAAACGCTATCCTTTGCGTAAGCACATCTTTCTCAATCGAAATTTTTTCATCAAAAACCGCTACACCTTCTATGCTTGGTTTAAAACTTTTGATATCCTCTAAATTTCCATCTCCTATAACATCAATAGTTACATTTAAAGGTTCGTTTGCATCTACTTCTTCTTTATCTGCGGTAGCACTTATTGTAAAATCACCTGCAATAGTTATGCCTGATGGAAGCGGTTTCACATCAAAGGTTAATTCGTTTGAAAAGTAACTCTTCCACTTAATCGTAGGAATCCAAGTGCTAAAACCATTAGCACCGCCACTTCTTGAAGCTATCTGTATTTGAGCTTTTGTAGTTTTTAACTCTCCTGCTCTTTGTGGTGCCATTGTATAGACTATTTTTGTAATGCTATCTTTTGCATCTTGATATCTCTGCGGCTGCATCTCACTTTTTACCCAAAAACCTTTAAACTCCGGCGGCGAAAACTTGATGTCAACCGCTTCTGAATCTCTTTTTTGTTTAAAAGTGAGAGTAAGTTCAAACGGCTCGCCGACAAAAAGTTCTTTCTTATCACTGCTTAGAGTCAATGTGAAATCAGCATCTTTTGTCATGCTCTGCAAAGCAACCTCAATCTCTAGCGGATTGCTTCTCTCTACTTTGCCGTCAATCTCAATCTCAACAGGTTCTATCTTACAGCTTTTTTGCGGCATAAATGTATAATTCAATGTAAAACTTTTACTCACACTTCCGTTGATTATCTGCATATTTGTCTGAGTACTTGTTGAGATTACATCACTATCACACACTCTTTGAACATTCGGTCTTGTAACATCTTCTCCGGAAACAATCAAAGAGAGAGTAACCACGTCTCCGAGTTCTACTCTTTTCGCATCAACTTTGGCGACAATCCCTCCATAAAGTGCGAGTGAAGAGATAAACAGTAAAAATAGCAGTTTTAAAATAGTATTCAATTTTTTTCCTTTATATAAAATTCTCTACCATGGTTTCTCACCGTTAGGAGTAGATGCAGAGTTTGATTTTTCATCATTCAACTTGTAGAGATATGTGCTTGTTTGAGCACCTAACTGCTCTATCCATTTCTGCTGTTCTGCATCACTCATCTTCTCTTTCTCATCACTCTTTTGTGAATGCGTTTGTGAACCTTTTGTGCTGTTTTCATCTTTTTTATCTAACTCTTTTGTCTCATCTTTTTTTCTCTCCTCTTTGGAGTCACCGCTTCCTGATTTTTTCTTTTGCTCTTTTTGGTCGTTTGAATCATCGGACTTTTTCTCTTTATTCTCTTTAGTACTCTCATCTTTGCTTGAATCTTTTTTTTGACTGTCTTTTGAGTTATCACTCTTCTTTTTTTTATCTTGAGACTCTTTTTTCTCCTCTTTAGACTCTTCTTTAAGATTTTCTAAAAGTTTCTCAACCTCTTTGAGGTTTTCTCTTGTTGCATGATCTTCTGTGATGCTGAGAGATTTTTCATAAGACTCTTTTGCCTTTTGCAAACTGCCTTGATTTGCCTCTTTGGCATAGGCATTTCCCAAATTTGACAGGTTTTTTGCTTTTGCCTCGTTATTTTCAAACGATACTTTATTGTAAGACTCTATCGCCTCTTTATATTTTTGCGCTTTATAGTAAGCATTTGCGGCATTAAAGTAAGCTTCCGGCTTTGCACTCTCATGTGCATACTTTTCATAGAGCTTTGCCGACTCTTCAAACTCTCCATTTTCGTATGCCTCTTTTGCACTTTTGAGATCCATAAAATCAAGCATTCCTGCATCAGCATTTGGAGAGTTTAAAAAGAGACAAAAGAACAGAAGCGGAGCTACGCTTCTCTTTATAGAACTTGTAGCGATAAGCAAAATAAAAAGTGCCGCTCCGAGAGGATAGTAAAAAAGAGGCGTATGTTTTTGGATCTCTGCACTTTTGAGCTCTTTTTTATCACTTATATTTGTTATCTCGCTCAGCATTGTTTTTATATCGGCTGAAGATGTCGTTGCTTCTATGTAGACACCTCCCGTTTTGGTTGAGAGATCGGCAATTTTTTCATTCAGTTTTGAGATGATGATATCACCGTTATGTTTTATAAATGTTCCGTCTTGAAGCTTGATGGGAGAGCCTTTTTGTGTTGCCATGCCTAAGATAAACACCGTAATATCGTGCTTTTTAGCCAGTTCTACTTCAGCATCAAAACTGCTCTTATCTCCGCCGTCGCTTAAGATGAGAAGATACTTTTTATCTCTTTTTTCATTCTCTTTAGAGACAACATTTAAAACAGATAAAAAATCCGTTCCTTTTTCGGTAATTGATGCCGTATTTAACTGGCGAATCAAAAATGCTACAGCCTTTGTATCAAAACTTAGAGGTGAGACAAGATAGGAGTTCTTTGCAAACGCAACAACACCGATTCGTTCATTTTGTGCCTCGCCTAAAAGCGTGAGCACTTTTTGTTTTGCAGCTTCAAGACGGTTTGGATATAGATCTGTTGCAAGCATGGAGTCTGATATATCAAGAGCGATTATAATATCTGCACTCTTTGCCTTAACTTCAACTTTACCCTCTTTTATAACAGGCTGTGCAAGAGCAATAATCATAAAAAAAGCCATAAGCAAAAAGAGCGCATTTCTGGCTTTAAGCGTCAGGGAGTTCGAACTCACACGAAGTTTATCCATAACTTCCTTGCTAAAGAAGTGCTCATGTGACTCTTTTTGCGTAAGCAAAAACCCAAAGAGAATAAACAGCGGAGGCAACATGTAATAGAGAAATTCAGGATGTAAAAAGCTCATGCATACCCTCTTTTATTTCTCAAATAGATATATAACATCAGAGCAAGAAGCGATACGAAAAGAGGAAACTGATAGTAGTATCTTGTGTAGCTTAAACTCTCATTCTCTATCTTCGACTTCTCCAGTGCATCGATTCTTGCATACACCTCTTTTAGCTCGCTTGCATTTGAAGCTCCAAAAGCGACTCCGCCGCTCTCATTTGCGATTTTTAACAGCACTTCTCTGTTGTACTCATGCGGCATTCCGATACCTATGGGATAAACTTTTATCCCCTCTTTTTTTGCCATCTCTATAGCAACATCAAGAGGGATTTTATCTACCTCAGGCGTGCTGTGCCCGTCTGTTAGCAAAATTGCCACTTTTGTTTTTGAGTTGCTCATCTTCAAAAGATTTACGCCCTGTGCGAGTGAGGTGTTGAGTGCCGTATATCTCCCTGCCATGCCGATATAGAGTTGTGAGACAATCTTATTTAAAATATTCTCATCATACGTAAGCGGCGAAGCGATAAATGAAAAAGCTCCAAATACGACCAAACCTATATTGTCGTTTTCTCTTTGCGTTATAAAGTCGCTAACTATGCTCTTTACGACATCAAATCGGTTTAAATTTTCGTTAGATCTATCAAAACCTCTAGCCGTCATAGACTCAGAAGCGTCTAAAATAAGCGCTATCTCATAGCCGTCTTTTGGATCTAGCACATAAGTTTCATCTTTTACAGGCGACATGAGCGCTAAAATCATCATGACAATCCCAATCCACTTTAAGAAAAAAAGCAATTTCGATGTTGAAATAGAATTCTTTAAAAACTCACCTGTATGAGGAAAGTAAATAGAAGAGAGCCTCATTTTACACATGAGAGCACAGAAGATAAAAAGAGTGATTAAGAGTGCGACCTGCACAAACTCAAAGTAGACTCCATCAAACATCCATCATACCCTTGTATAGCTCTATATAGCCTATAACCTCGCTATCAAACGAACTGACCTCTTTTTTATATTTGTATGCCTCGAGTCTGCCGAGCAAATTGTCATACATCTCTTTATGTCTTGGACTATCCTCTTTAAAAGTAGCTCCGTAAAGCGTGATTGCGTAAGCGCTCTCTTTTGTGTTGCTTAAATCAAGCGAATTTAAAAGTTTAAAGTGCTCTTTTCTTCTGTTATATCGGTTTCGTTTTTTTAGCCACATGTGGAGAAGATAAGCAACTCCTGCAACCAAAACAAGGGCAAAAGAAGCAAAGCCTAAAAAGTAGTAGAGCGAATACTCCTCTATCTCAACTATCGGCTTAATATCATGAAGCGGGATATCGTAACTTTGTGCCATCTATCTTCCCTCAAAAAGTCTGCGAAGTGCTACGCTTGGCGTTGCATCGGTATATACTTTTGTAAATCGTATGCCCTCTTTTCTCAAAACTTCAAATAGCTTATGGTCATGTGCAGCAACCTTTTGGCTGTATGCCCTAACGCTTGAAGCATTAAAATCACCCTCCAAAACCGCTCCGCTTTGGGGGTCTACCAAAGATGCAAAACCCATACTTGGCGGATTTTCCTCAAGGTGGTCTCTTACTATAACAGAGATTACCTCATGTTTTTTTGCTAAAAGTCTAAAGTCCGGAATCTCAAAATAGTCGCCCACGACTAATATCAGGGATCTTCTCTTTAACCTTTTAAAAAGAGTATCTGCGATAAATTTGAAATCAACCTTTTTGTTTATGGCGTCAAAGTTTAAGATCTCTTCAACGCTTCTTTGAACGCTATGAAGTTTTTTGCTTGGCTTTGAGTGTGAAATCATCTCATCCGTAAAGATATACGAGCTAAGCAGATCTCCGTTTTTTAGCGTTGAATACCCCAAAAGTGCAGCCACCTCAGCTATACTCTCTTGCTTGAACTTTTTAGATCCAAAATGAACGCTTCCGTTTAAAATAGAGACGACGACAACACTAAGTTCTCTCTCTTCACGAAATATTTTGATGTAGGGTCGCTGCATCTTAGCAGTGATATTCCAATCGATTTTGCGGATATCATCGCCTGCCATGTACTCTCTAAGCTCGATAAAGTCATATCCCTCGCCTTGAAAAATGGATGGATTGTTACCGACCATTTCGCTAAAGACTTGGCGTCTTGCACGAACTAAAATTTTCTGTAATTTACTCATAACCAAATACCTAGATTTACGGTATCGCTACGGTTTCTAACACTTTTTGTATAATCTCATCGGTTGTGATTCCCTCAGCCTCTGCCTCGTAAGTAAGAACTATACGGTGACGCATAAGCTCTTTTGCGATGTAAGCGATATCTACAGGCGTAACAAAATCTTTTCCTCTCATAAACGCCATCGCTTTGACCGCCTTAAACATATCGATACTCACACGAGGCGAAGCTCCGAACTGAATATAATCTTTTATCTCATCAAGTCCATACTCGCTCGGGTTTCTTGTAGCATTGACAAGTTCTATCATATACTCTTCAACCTGAGGGTCTACATGTACGGCTTTTACGGCTTTTTTTAGTTCTTGGAGATCTTCATGTGTTATTACGCTATTTATCTTTTCAAAATTGCCGCTTGATATGCGTCTTGCAATCTCAAGTTCCTGCTCTTTTGTGTTGTAATCGACAACAAGCTTTAACATAAATCTGTCAAGCTGAGCTTCGGGAAGCTGATATACGCCCTCTTGTTCAACCGGATTTTGAGTTGCCATAACAAAAAACGGAAGATCTAGCTTAAAAGTCGTATCACCTAAAGTAACCTGTTTCTCCTGCATAACTTCAAGCAGAGCCGACTGCACCTTTGCCGGAGAGCGGTTAATCTCATCCGCCAGTAGCAGATTTGTAAAAATTGGACCTTTTTTGATTTTAAAACTGTTGCTTTGCGGATCGTATATCTCAGCTCCTAAAATATCTGAGGGAAGCAAGTCGGGAGTAAATTGTGCACGTTTGAAATTAAGCCCCAAACTCTGTGCAAGCGCATTTACCGTAGTTGTTTTTGCAAGCCCCGGAACACCCTCTATAAGAATATGCCCCTCACATAAAAGTGCGATGAGAAGAGCATCTATCATCTTCTCCTGTCCTACAACAACTTTTGAAACCTCTTTTTTTATCAACTCTATTTTAGAAATCATGAACTTCAAACCTTATTTTATAAATTAATTTTTTATTCTCTTTAAGTATAGCAAAATGGCGTTAATAGTTATAATTCTATACCCAAAATTTTGCCTATTCCCTCTTTTTTTATCATCTCGCCAAACTTAATTGCAACACTTTCTTTGGCTATCTCATACCCTTGTGTAGACTGCCCTGTGATGTTTAGCTTGCTGCTTCCTACAACGGAACTTTTATAATCTTTTACCGTTATCTCTATCGCAGTTCTAGCGAGCGTAAATCCGTATGAAGAGGCTCTTTGGATATTTGATGCAACGACGATTTTAAAGTGTTTTTCTACGTTGCTTTTTTTTATCTGCAGTTTTTTTAAACCAAGCCCCTCTTTTATGGAAGCTTCTAAATTTTTTGATGCCTCATCACACTCTATGCTAAATGAGATGTTTGAGAGTTCCCTCTCATAGCTGCCATCTATTGTCTGCATTTTATGAACATACTCTTTTGAGCTAAAACTGCCGTTTAACACATTCATAACGGTTAAAGTATTTGGCACATCCTCTAAATCCGCTTTTGCCATTTTATATACATGCAACTTCTGGAGTGCATGATGAACAGAAGCATCTTCTATTTTGCTCTCTATCAGGGCAAACTTCCTATCAAGCTCATTTTTTAAACTCTCAAAGAGCTTCTGCTTATCAGATTTTATCAATACGATATATTTTTTAAAGCCTGCCTCTTGAGAATTAAGGATCTCGTAGTGGCTGATGCGGATTTTTTTGACATCGCTTTGAACCTCGTTTGAGACGGTTGAGTCGATGCTGTTTTGCAAACCCTCTTTTACAACTTTTTTAGAGTTAAACTGTGATGCGATTGATACACTTAGAGTCGAAGCCATCATGCTAAGAGCATTTGCAACGGCATCTTCCCTCTCTTCGCCCTCGCCTGTTGCATAAAGCGTTGCGGATGTAGTTTGCAATGGGTTTGTATACCAAGCGGGAAGCACTTTTTGTGGACGTAGATCTATCTCTTTTTTAGAAAAACAGCCGGAGAAAGTTAAGATTCCTATTATTAAAAGAGTTAAAGAAAAAAATCTGCCCATCATATCAACCTACTTTGACAACTGCTCTTTGGCTTGATTGTGTTTTTCTATTAAACTCTCAATTCTGATATATGCCTCACTTATCTCATCCACCGGTTTTATCATCAGTTCATCTGCTTTTTTATAATATTTTTGAGCAAGGATATACGCCCCTTTAGCCTCTTTTATAACACCCAGATTGTAAAAAGGAACATAACTTTTCTGATTGGTGGAGTCAATAAGATCTATAAGAAACTGTTCCGCTTTATCAAGTCTGTCTTGCTTTATATACTCCAAAGAAACTTCTAAAAGCTTCTCCTCTCTATCATTATATTTTATATCCGGTTTTTCAAGTAAAACCACTTCAAAATAGCGATAGTGCGGAAGCAGTTTGCGTGTAAAACTATCCGCCATGCTATTTGCCAACTTTTGCGCTGCCATCTCAGTGGAAGGAAGAGCATTATAATCATCACTGCAGTGTGAATATTCTAGAGATTTATCCATAGTGTCGGCATAAATGATATCGCCTTTTGAGACATCTGCCATGCGGATCTCCGAGGAGAGAGAAATGATTCTCTTTGTGCATCTTACCTGATAAGGTATAAGATCTTTGCACCTTTTATCGGCACATCCCAGACGAGTTTCAAAATAGTACGTATCGCTTGAAGAAGGTCTGCCTACACTCCCTGAGATGATCGCCTCTGCACCGAGCAGATTGCCCACTTCAACTGCTTTTGAGAGTTCTACAAGTCCGCTGTTTTGTATCTTCTGCTCTGCTAATATTTTGTCAAAATCTTTTCTATTTATCATTGTAAAATAGTTTTTATTGTCAAATTTTTGGTTGGCAAGATTTGCTTCTATCTTGTCCGAGAGTCCGACTCTGTCATGTTCAAACGGCACGACACTGAGCTTTTTTGTCAGTGCGGCACGGTCTACGGCTGCGGGTTCAAGAGCGCGAATAGTGATTTTCTGGGAACAGCCGCTGCTAAAAATAAAAATCAGGAGCAACACTGAAATTTTAAAAATTTGAATCATTTGCTATCTTCTTTTATTTTTATCAAATGTACTAGAGAGTTTAAAAAATTCCGGAAATTGATTTTGCCAATGCACTCTCAAGCACCGGTTTTGCCTCTTCAAACTCAAGGTTCATTTTGTTTGCGGTGCTAACTATACGAGTGCGATATGTTTTCCACTCAATTTTTCCGCCTTCTATATTTTGCTTTGTGGTAGTTGAACTACCCTGAGCTAGATTTGCTTTTTGTGTCTGAGTAACTACTTCACCTTCAAGCGGTCGCTCACGGATCTGCAAATCAGTCACCATAATATACATCACATCGCTCACTAAAGCATCACCGATAAAACCTAAAGCTGCTCCGGCTATTGCACCTCCGGCAGTGCTTCTACCGCTTCCGCCAAGTGCATACGTAGCTCCTGCGCCCATTGCCGCACCCGTTAATCCAGAGTCAAATCCTGAACCAAGATGTGACTGCGCTTCTTTGCCATCAGACTTGCCCACTTTTAAGATATTGCCTTGAAGCATATAAGTAGCCTCTTTAGGGTCTTCGGTTATGCGATAGCCTCTGCTTTTAAAAGCCGACACTATTCTCTCTTTTACATTTATCTCTTGATCGGATGTGTTTCTGATATCAAAATAGACAACTCTCTTATCAGCTGTTACTGGCTCTAAAAATATGGTTTCGGACATTTTAGTCTCAACCGCAAGATCTCTCTTCTTAACCGCAGTATCCATAGCGCTGCAGCCACCCAAATTGAGTCCCAAAGCAATTACACCCACCGTCGCCAATGAAGTAAAAACAGTACTTACCTTTTTCATAAAAAACCTTTAATTAAAATTTAGAACGACATTATATGCTTTTTATAACAATTTTTTTGCACCGCTTAACGATACTGTCTTTTTATTCTCAATATCCAAAATTATCTGCTCATATTTTTTAGAATCTCTTAGAGCCAGTAGAACCATCAACTCATTTAGAGATTTTGTTTCATCTATTTTTTTTCTAAACTCTTCCTCTGCGTTGAGCTTTACAACTCTCTTTTTTATCTCTATTTTTGCAACTAAAAAACCGGCTATAAAAGCAAAAATATAGTAAATGTAAGAGTAGTCAAACTTAAAAGAGTCATCCTCAACTTTATCAAGCAGCTCTTCTTTGCTAAATCCTTTTGCAACACTCACATCAATAGCATTTATCACCAAAACATCACTCTTTTGCTCTGCAAGATTAAAATACTCTATCCTTATTTCGGGAATTTTAAAATCAGCTTCACTGACAAAAGCAAATTTTTGGCTCCACTCTCCGCTCTCTCCGTTTTCGCTTAGCTCTATTTTTTGTACCACATCCCCAGCAAAAATCTTTACACTATCTATATTGAACTCCAACGGCTTTAAAGCTTCAAAATTTCCGTTTCCTTTTATAGCCACTTCTATATGATATGGTTCATGTGCTTTAACTTTTGGCTCATGTTTCTTAACTTCAATGCTAAAATTTCCTACTAGGGATTTGTCTGTCTCTTTTACATTCACCGATAGAGTTTCTAGTTTAAAACTCTCTTTTGCAAACTGCTCTTTTTGCATATTGTCTCTACCGATAACCGTATTTTCAATGGACTCTTTGGTTGTCTGTTTCATCTGGGCTTCAAAATCAAATTTTATCTCTCCCGCAACCTTTGCAAAAGCTACAAATTCATAGATATTTACTCTTTTTCCATCAACTATATTTTGGCTCTGTCTTAGATTTTTTAGAGTATATTTTTCATGTTCGCTTGCCGGATTAAAAACAATTGTCATAACTTCTGCACGGTCACTAAAACTGCAAATATACCTCAAATGTATCGGCTCATTTAGATAAGCGGTTGTTTTGTTTGAGGTCGCACTCCATGTATAAGCAGAAGCAAAAACCTCTACATGTAAAAAGATTAATATCGCTAAAAACACCCTACCAAGGTTTTTTCTCATCCACTCCCCTTTTGTTGATAAGCTCATACTGTTTTGAGCTTAGTTTTGCTTTGCCTTTATCTAGACTAACCTGATTTTCTACTTCTGCTTTTTTGCCCTTATCATCAGCTCCACTGCCTCCTGCAACATCCACTTTCATATTTGAACCCCCGCCCTCTTTTTGTTTTTTGGAGCTTTGTTCTTTCTTTGCTAAAGTCGATTTATCTTTTGCCTGTTGTTTCCCAGTGCTCATCTCTTTTTTCTCACCGACACCTTTTAAATGCTGCAAATTTTCATCAGCCTCTTTGGAGTAGATAAGCGTTAAAGACTTGATATACGCCTCTCTTGCCCTCTCAAACTCTTGAAGTCTAACCAGAGAGTTTGCGATATTGTAAAAAATTATAGATTTTGTCTGAACATCATTTGATTTTACCATTTCATAATTTTGAATCGCTTTTTCATACTCGCCGCTTCTATAAAAATGTGTCGCTTTGTTGAAAAACTCCATGTTTTGACTTGCACCGACATGTACGCCAAAAAGAAGCAAAAATGCCGCAACATACCTTTTTAACGTTGTAACGCTTACTAAAAACGTGACTATCGCCAAAGCTATAAAGTAGTAAAAAAGCTCTAAATTTCTCACTATAGTCGTTTTACTCTCCGAGTCTTTTGACTTTTGAGTATCAAGCGCATCAAGAAGTTCATCAAAATCTTTTGTGTAAACTCCGCCCGTAACATCTGAAATCTCTTTTATCGCACTATTTTCCCTGCTCACCACTATATCGCCAAGCTCATCTTTTAGCAACTCGCCGCCATCTAACCTCATAGTTCCGCCCATTGTTGAGGCAGTCATAAAGATATTTACTCTTAAGTTGTTTTTCTTTGCAAAATTTGCTTCCGCTTCATAGCCAAGCTCATCAGCACCGTCGCTAAAGAGCACTACGGTAGCTTTTTTTGAGTTTGACATTTTTCTAGCCAACTCCAATGCCGACATTACATTGCTGCCTTTTGTGATGATAAGCTTATCATCAAGAGAGGCAAAAAGATGCAGCAAAAGCTCTTTATCTTCAGTAAGGGGAGATAGAACAATAGCATTTGTAGTAAAGCCTAAAATGCCGAATCTGCTCTTTTGTTCTGCATCCACCAAATTTTTGAGTATCTCTTTTGCATAAGCCAATCGTGTCGGTTCAATATCGTTTGTCTGCATAGAATAGGATAAATCAACCCCGATTATCACATCGCTGAGTATCTGTTTTGATTCTATAGGTTCTTGTTCCATTACCGGACGGGAGAGTGCGATTATAATAAAGAGGGCACTTAACATGTAGCCATAAAAAGTGACTCTAAACTCTCTAAGATCCCTCTTTATAAAAAGCAGCAAAAGCAAAAGTAACAGCCAAAGATAGTGAGGATAAAGCAGACTCATTTTCTCGCCTCTCCATATAGCAGATAGAGTAAGATCCCAAAGCCAAAAAGCAGAGCCATCCAGTAGTAAAAATCCTTTAAAAGATACTCTTGACTCTTTATCTTTGAAGACTCCGTCTCATCAATTTTGTTATATACCTCTTGAAGCTCTTTTGCAGAGGTTGCACTAAAAAACTCTCCGCCGCTATCTTGCGCCATCTGTCTCAAAAGCGCTTCGTCGGCTTCGCCCTTGTTTCCTATGCCAATCGTATATATTTTTATATTTTCATTTTTGGCAAGATTTGCCGCATCTTTTGGGGAGATCTCGCCGCTGTTATGCTCGCCGTCAGTTAAGAGTATGATAATTTTCGACTTGGCTTTGGAGTGTTTAAATGCTCGTACACTCATAGCAACGGCTTCCCCGATAGCTGTATTTTGACCTGCCATGCCATGAGTGAGGTAACTCAACATATCGCTTACAATCTCTTTTTCATAAGTTATCGGTGAGGCGATAAATGCAAAATCTCCATACAAAACAATGCCAACATTATCTTCTAGCCTCTCTTTTATAAACTTTGTCGCTATTTTTTGCGTTATTTCAAATCGACTTAAGCGTTCCCATTCGCTTATTTCAGCATCAGAATCAAACCCTGATGCATTCATAGATCCGCTCGCATCAATCGCCAAAACTATATCTTTTCCGTCACGGTTAAGCGGATTTATCTTATCAATAATGATAGGAGAAGCAAGAGCAATGCACAAAAGTATAAAAACTGCAATTTTTAAAAGCCACTCAAGTTTTAAGAAACTCTTTTTTGCGGAAAAAAAGTGCAGATGCACGAAAAATATAGGCTTTATCTGCTCCTTGCATCGGTACATGCAATATATAATCGGAGCTAAAAGCAGTATAGCAAAGGGATATTCAAAGCTAAACATACTCATTTTAATATTTTAAAAGTACGATAGCAATAAAAAATTTCATAAAAAATTCCTACAATAAGCCACTTATCAACCCTAATGCTATAACAACAAGAAGCACCGTTACAATCATGCGTATAAACTCTATAGAGACTTTTTTCAAAAGCTTGTTTCCGATAAAAGTTCCCAAAAAAGCCGATATAGTAGCAATAAAAACCATCTCCCATTCTATATTTGCATCATGTAAAAAGCTCTGTTTGTATAGAACCATTCTAGCGCTGTCGACCATTACCGCAAGAACTATTCCAGTTGCTACAAACTGCTCTTTGCCTAAACCTGTTTTTAATAAGAACATACTTCTAAATGCGCCTTGATTTCCTGAGAGTCCGCCGAAAAAACCGCTCAATACTCCGCCCAAAGGAAGCCATTTTTTATTAAGTGCGATTTTGGAAAAATACGGTAAAAGTTCAAGAAGTATGAAAAATAGTATCAGAAGCCCTATAGTAAGCTTAATCGGAGTAATAAAAAAGCTCTTGCCAAATAAATTATACTCATAAAGAGTTTCTATACCGGATAAAATCCCCAGCAAATAAGCCCCAAAAAATGCAAAAACGACCGCAGGCACTCCAAAATAAAGTAAAACTTTTTTATCTGCATTTTTTGCTACTAAAAAAAACTTGAGTATATTATTCGCGAAATGGACTACTGCTGTTATGGCAATCGCTATGGCAGGCGGGAAAAAAAGAGCTACGACAGGCATAAGCAAAGTACCTAGCCCAAAACCGCTAAAAAAGGTTAAAAGTGCCGCAAAAAATGATGCCGATGCTATTACAACAACTTCCACAATATCTCTTTTTTGATAAATTTGTCACATTTTAACTTATTTAAAATAAAATTATACCTAAGCACCGATTCTACAATTTCAATATGAAATAAATATGAATTTTTATTCGATAACTATAAATCCGACATTCTGATTTATGTGGCAAGCATTACAAGAATTTTTGAGATTGTCAAAACTATGCGTTACAAGTGTATCATCTTTTGTTTCAAGTGCTTTTTGTAACTCCTTAAATGTAGTATTTAAAAAGTAGTTTTGACTAGCCTCTTTTCTTGCAGGTCTTCGTATGTATCCGTTTTCTATAGCAACTTGTACCTTTTGCAAATGGTATGATGCAAGTTCATAGTTATGCAAAAATAATGCTTTTTTGATAGCCTCATATCTATATCCAACTTCCATCATTGCCGTATCAAAACCTCTAAATTGTTTTTGTATAGCCCTAAATCTATCATCAACTACGTCCATATCCATAAGCCACTGTGATGATGTGGAATAATTATTTTGCATTGCAAGAACTGCATTAGATAAGAAGATTAATATTAAAAGTTTTTTCACATTCACTTCCATTCTGTTTAGGCTTTTTATAACAACATAGTACATTCTGTAGATGAATAAAATATGAATAAATAACATTTTTACAATTATTTCAAAACTTTGCTCTTTTTCCTTGACATATAAATTCTATTTGTCTATAATTCGCGTCCACAAACAGTAGGTTTGTACGCGTCTTGTTAGCTCAGCTGGTAGAGCATCTCACTTTTAATGAGGTGGCCGATGGTTCGAATCCATCACAGGACACCATTTTAAAAAAACGCTAATTAAGTGGCCCCGTCGTCTAGCGGTCAGGATCCATGGTTTTCATCCATGTTACAGGAGTTCGATTCTCCTCGGGGTCACCACTTTTTATCCTCCCTTATAAAAAAAAGATGCTACAATAAAAAATCATAATAATTTTAAACTTAAGAAGATTGCTGTTGAATAAAAAAAATATTATAAAATACTTCATAATTTTCATCTCTCTAAGTGCTGTTGCGCTCTTTATCTCGGATACCCAATATAAGAGTCATGAAAAAGAGATTTTAGAGCAGGAAAAAGAGTTTCTCTCCGTAACATACAATACAATAACAAAGTCATATAAAACACATTCGGAAATTTATTTTACTGCCAAAATCAATACTCCTCTCGTGCAAGACCTTATGAAAAAAGCAAACAGCCTAAATGCTGCTGAAAAAAAAAGTGCAAGAGATGAACTATACGCAACACTCATAGACAGCTACAACTCTATGAAACTTTTTAAGATAAAGCAACTTCACTTTCATCTTCCAAATAACGAGAGTTTTTTAAGATTTCATAGACCGGATAAGTTTGGAGACAACTTAAGTGACATACGTGATACGGTTGCTTATGTAAATAAACACAAAGAGCCTGTTTCGGGGTTTGAAGAAGGCAGAATTTACAATGGATATCGTTTTATCTATCCGATAATTGAAGGAAAAAATCACTACGGAAGTGTTGAGATTTCAGTCTCCATGTATGAAATTATCGAACACATGAGAAGAGAAGCTAACGCAAATGTTGATTTTATAATTAAAAAAGATATTGTTCAAGACAAGGTTTTTAAAGATGAGCTAAAAAATTATACTCCAAGCAGTATCAGCAGCGATTATCTCTGTGAAAACAGCATCTCTCACGATAAAAATACTCTTATTGAAACTTTAATCGGCAAATATAAAGATTTAAACACTAAGCTCTCACGAGATTTGACATTTAACTTCTCTTCATGCCACGACGATAGACTTTATATCACGACCTTCATTCCTATCTACAATAAATATTCAAAACAAAATGTGGCATACATTGTAGTCTCTCGTCCAAATATATCTCTTGAATATCATCATAAAAAAAGTATTGTGGTTGATTTTGTCATTATTTTGCTGCTTGCTCTATTAACCTACACCTACTATAAAATACGAAAAAGCAACAAAGAACTAAAAAGAAAAAATGACACTTTCGAGGAGATGCAGCATATTGCGAAAATAGGCTCATGGGAATTTGACGCCAAAACAAGCAAGATTACATGGAGCAATGAAGTATATAATATTTTTAATATACCGCAATCCGTTGAGCCGACTTATGAGATATTCTTAAGCTGCATCCATCCTGATGATAGAGAAAAAGTGGATGAAACTTTTGCTAAATCCATAAAAGAAAAAAGCACATATCAGCTTCAACATAAAATTATAAAGTCAGATGCGTCTATCGGTTATGTGAACGAAACGGGATATCACATCTATGATGACAAAGGTGAGCTTGTCCATACCGTTGGAACAGTTCACGACATTACCAATATTATTCAGTATGAGGAGAAGATAAACCGTATAAAAAATGAGCTGGAATCCATCGTCGAAAATATTCCCGATATCTTATTTAGATGTAAAATAGATGATGACATGACCATGTTGTTTGTAAACAGTGCCATAGGCAAAATCACAGGCTATAAACCTGATGGTTTTATACAAAATAGCGTTAGAAGCTACAGAAGCATAATTCATCATGAGGATAAAGAGAGCGTTTTGCTTGAGATCCAAAAAGCTCTAAAGGAGAGTAATATCTATACTTTAGAGTATAGAATTATAAACTCTATCGGAGACACTCTTTGGGTTCGCGAGAGTGCTAAAAAAATAGTAGATGATGAAGGAAATGAGATTATTGAGGGTCTTATAACAAATATAACGGATCAAAGAAATGCTATGAATAAACTTCGTAAATTCATAGATATACAAGACAATATAGTCGTTTTAACCGATGGTGAAAAGATACTCTTTGCAAATAAAAAGTTTTTTGATTTTTTTGGATATGAAAATTTAGAAGAGTTTTTAAAAGAGCATAACTGTATTTGTGAAAGATTTTTAAAAAATGATACTTTTTTCCACTTAGGCAAAGTACTTCCTAAAGAGGAAAATTGGGTTAGAAGCCTTATAAATCTACAAGGTAGGGAACGGGTTGTTTCTATGATAAATAAAGACAACCAAGCTCATGCTTTTGCCGTCTCAATAAACAATTATGACCCTCAAAGCTATATCGTAAATTTCAGCGATATAAGCGATACAATGTTTGAGAAACTTCGGCTTAAAGAAAAAGCGATTCGGGATCAGCTTACAAATGCCTATAATAGAACATATTTTGAGTCTTCCATTCAAAGTATTCTTAGCAACAATGAAAAGCGAAACGGCAAAACAGGCATAATCATATTTGACATAGACTATTTTAAAAGCGTTAACGACAATTACGGGCATGGAGTAGGCGATTTAGTTTTAAAAACTTTGGTTGAAGTAATAAACAATTTTATAAGAAAAGATGACAAACTTATAAGATGGGGTGGTGAAGAATTTATAATACTTCTCTATGCAAAATCGCTGGAAGATGTAAAAATACAAGCTGAACATTTAAGAGTCGTTATACAAAATCATAAGTTTGATCAGATACCAAGCTTAACATGCAGTTTTGGCATCACGCTACATGAAAGTGAAACATCAATTGAGGAGAGTATTAAAAAAGCTGACGAGAAGCTCTATATTGCTAAAAAAAATGGTAGAAACAGAGTTGAATATTAAAAATGTTACATTTTATTAAAAGGATTAAAAAATGCTATCCATAGGAAAAAGAATTACAATTCTTGTAATGACGATATCTTTTATTTTGTTAGTAAGTAGTTTTTTCATTTTAAACCACTTTAAATCAGAGATAGTAAGCGGCGTTTATGAGGATGAAAAGAACACTCTTCTCTCAAAAATCAAAGATAGAATGGGTGCGAAATTTGATGTCGGAATCACAAATGCGGTCGCAATAGCAAATAGTGCAAACATCATTAAAGCTCTTGAAGAAAATGACAGAGAGTTAGCGATTGCGACTCTAAAATCTGTGGGTGAACTTTATAAAAGTGAAACAAATTTTAAAAACGTAAAAATTCATATTCACGATAAAGATCTCAAATCATTTCTTAGAAACTGGAATGTAGAGAAGTTTGGAGATGATCTAAGCGGATTTAGACATACGCTAAAGAGTTTAAAATCGACTAAAAAGTCTATGGCAGCAATCGAAGTAGGAAGAAACGGACTTACGATCAGAGGCTTGACTCCGATTATAAAAGATGGAAAGTATATAGGTTCATTAGAGTTTATGCAGGCTTTTGAGTCTGTTATAAATCAATTTGCTTCTCAAAAAGAGAATCTTTTAATCCTAATGAATGAGAAACTTTTAGATATTGCAACTTTGGCAGATACAAAGAGCAGAATCTCAAACTACATCTTAAGCCAAAAAACCGTTGATGAAAACTTCTTCAAATCTGCTCAAAAAATTGACACTAAAGAACTTTTGGCAAATGGCTATAGTTTGGATGATAAATACTTTTATACTTACTCTGACATTAAAGATTTCCAAGGCAACTCAATCGGTATCTATCTTTTAGCAAAAGAGAGAGCAAGTGTCGAAAAAGCGATTGAGGGAGCAAGCAGCATTATAAGAAGTGCTTTGGCTTTAGTAATCGGATTGATTATAGTCATAACAATTGCGATTTTAATTACAATCAGAAAAATAGTGCTAAACCCTCTTGAGACCTTTGAAGAGGGTTTGTTACGCTTTTTTGACTATCTAAATAAAGAGAGCAAAGAAGCAAAACCTATAGATATCCATTCTTTAGACGAAATAGGAAAAATGGCTCAGGTCGTAAATGAAAATATCTTGAGAACAAAGCAGAATATAGAAGAAGACAGAGTTCTAATAGAAGATGTAAAACGGGTCGTTTCTGAGATTGAAAGAGGAAATTTAGTACAAAGCGTTGTTGAAAACACTAAAAATCAAGCCCTAAACGAGCTAAAAGATAATTTAAACAAAATGCTCTCTTCACTTCAAAACAGTGTTTGCAAAAATGTAAATGACCTTATTGCAACTCTAGATCATTTTAAAAATTCAGATTTTACGGCAGATGTTAAAAGTGATAACGGCAAAATTGCTCTTGCCGTCCACAACATGGGTGATACAATTCGCAACATGTTAAAACTCTCAAACCAAAATGCTGATGAACTGTCTCAAAAATCTTTAATCTTAAAAGATAAGATGCAAAACCTAAGTGCGGCATCATCAGAACAAGCGTTCATGCTAAGAGATCTCTCTCATGCCATGGAGTCGACTAACAGCTCAATTATAGACGTTTCTCAAAAAGCAAAACAAGTGGCTTCTCAGTCTATGGATATAAAATCTGTTATAAATGTTATCTCAGATATTGCGGATCAAACAAACCTGTTGGCACTTAATGCCGCTATTGAAGCTGCACGGGCAGGAGAACATGGAAGAGGTTTTGCCGTTGTTGCAGATGAAGTGAGAAAACTTGCAGAAAATACTCAAAAAAGTTTACATGAGATAAATGTAAGCATAGAAACACTATCTCAAGCCATCTTAGAGATAGGAACAGCGATAGAAGAGCAAGTTGAAGACATAAATCATGCGACTGATTCTATAAAAGATATCGATAAAACTACAACACAAAATGCCTCTTACACCAAAGAGATTGAAAATATTGCTATAGAGCTAGAGAGCATGTCTGCAGAGACATTGTCACAGATGCATACAAAGAAATTTTAATTCTCTTTGTACTCTATTTGTATCGTCGTATGAGCTATGACAAATCTATTTTCTAAAAGCTCACTTACTTCTTGAATTGTTTTATTATAAAACTCTTCATTACTTCTATCTAGCACCACATGGCATGTTAGATAGTAGTAGTTATGCGAAATCTCCCAGCAATGAATATCATGTATATCTTCTATGTAATCAAACTCAGCTAAAATTGCCTCTTTAATACATGAAACATCATAAGGAGAACCCTCTAAAAGCACATGTACGGAATCACTGAGCAGCCCTTTCGCCCATTTTGCTATAACGACGGCTACAACTAGAGCCAAAATGGTATCAAGGATATAAAACTGCGTAAAATAGATAATAATAGCGCCAAAAATAATGGCAACAGATGAGAAAGTGTCCGCCGCCATATGCAAGAATGCAGATTTTATGTTGATGTTGTCATGGTCTGCTTTTAGTAAAATAAGCCCCGTAATTATATTTACGACAAGCCCCAATGCGGCTATCATTATCGTACCAGAAGCAAGTATCTCCTGTGGATTTAAAAATCTTACAATCGCTTCATATATGATCCAAATAACCGACAACGCTATGGTAAGCCCATTGATAAATGCAGCCAATACCTCAGCTCTAAAATATCCAAATGATTTTTGGTCATTAATCTCTTTTGTGGAAATAATAAGGGCAAAAAGAGACAATCCCAAAGCAAAAGCATGAGTAAACATATGAATCGCATCACTGATAAGTGCCAGTGAGTTTACATAAATTCCACCTGCTATCTCAACTATCATCACTATAAATGTAATCGCAAAAGAGATGCTTAGAAGTTTTTTATCGCTAGTATTGTGGTGGTGGTGTTCATGACTATGCTCATGAGAATGACTTGAAATCGGATGATGCGTATTGTGATATTTGCAAACCATAATATTTTCCTGCAATGTTTTTTTTTAAAATAGAGTTAGTTTAAACTATAGTTTATCGGGACATTTAAGTTAACTTCTTTATTTGGCTTTGGAAGTTTTCCAGAGAGATCTTCTATGGTTTTAATTGCTGCACGACTTAGAACTTCACTGCTTGATTCAACTATTTTTATATTTGAAACTTTTGCATCCACACCTAGGCAAAATTTCACTACAACAAGCCCCGTTATTCCTTTTCTTCTCGCTGAAATCGGATAGGAGAGATTCTCTTGTATGAGCTGCGCTATTTTTTGTGTATTTACTTTTATGTATTCATCTTCAGGAGTCTCATGTTTAAGCAGCGGTTCTTCTTTTTGTATCTCAAAATGTTCTTTTTTAACTACGCTCTCTTTAGCGATACTCTCTTTTGCAGCGGGAATCTCTTGAGGCACAATCTCTTGAACGTTCTGTGCCTGCTTAATTTTTGACTCTTCTTTTTGAAGCGGCTTAACTACAGGCTTTGTATCAGCGGTTTCGACTTTTTTTTGCACTATTTTTTTTGGTTCTTCCACTTTCTTGGGCTTCTCTTCTATGGTGTCTTGAGCTTTTTGTGGCTCTTTAATTTCCGATACCATGGGAGAGATCTCTACATTACAAAGTTTAAGACAAACTTTTTCTTCCTCTTCTTTTTCTACGGCACTATAGCTTTTCCATGCAAAAAAAAGCATTATAAACACAACAGAGTGAATAATAAGAGAAATAAAAAATGAACGGCTATGTCTAATCATAAGAGCAATAGTAACAAAAAAACTATTACTCTTTTGTTAAACTCTATATAGCTCTTTTAAATTCAGGATATGCTTCTACTCCGCACTCATTTATATCCATGCCCTCAAGCTGATTATCATCACTTGCTCTAAATACGGAGATCTTATTAATAAGATATAAAGCAATATAAGAGATACTAAATGTAAAAATTCCAATAAGTACTACGCCTTTTAGCTGTGCCATAAATGAGATACTCTCTACAAAAATCCCAGCTGCCAAAGTTCCCCATATACCGTTTACCAAGTGAACAGAGAGTGCTCCTACTGGGTCATCAAGCTTAAATTTATCAAATACCGGAACTGCAAAAACTACCAAAGCACCGCCTACTAAACCTATAAATATCGGCGTATACATGTCATAATAATTTGCCGCTGCGGTAATCGCAACCAGACCGCCTAGCGCACCGTTAAGAATCATAGTAATATCAAGAAGCTTGTATCTTACATACATAATAATTCCCGCAATTATCGCACCTGCAAGTCCCGCAGTATTTGTATTCATAATAGTTTTAGCTACAAGATTGGCATTTTCAACACTTGAGATAGAGCCTACGCTTCCGCCGTTAAAACCGAACCAGCCTATCCAAAGCAAAAGAGCTCCAAGAACGACAAGCGGAATATTTGAAGCAGGAATGACTCTTATTTTTCCCTCTACATAACGACCTTTTCTTGCTCCTATAATTATTATCGCTGCCAAAAGTGCCCATCCGCCGGTTGAGTGGATAACAGTAGAACCTGCCAAATCATACATCTCAATATCAAAAAGTGTTCCCTTAATCATATCTGCGCCCCAGCTTACATTTACTACAAGCGGATAGATGACAGCACCCATAACAATAGTGAAAACAGCCAAAGGAATAATGCGGACACGCTCGCTCACACCACCGCTCATAATATTTACCGTTTTGCCTACAAATGCCATTTGAAACATAAATACTGCCCAAATACTGTTTGTTACGCTATCCCAACTCCCAAAAGCAAGTTTATATCCGACAAGCAAAAACGCCAAAGAAGCAACTGCATAAATCATAACATTGATTGTAAGAACGGCAGAGACATTTTTTGTTCTGACAAGTCCGGCTTCAAGCATAGCAAAACCTGGAACCATAAAAATTATAAGCACCATTGCAAATAGTGTAAAAAAGGTATCGAGGATATATTTAAAATCAGCTTCCGCCATATAATTTTCCTTTTAAAATAGATTAAAAATTATATCTTAGAAATAGTGTAGGATTTTTTTTAATTGATTAATTTTTAATCACATGTAGAGTTTTAGGAAAATATTTAATCTCGAAAAGGAATTATATTCAATCGTTTTTGCAGTTCGTTAAGACCAAAGGGAACTCCGCCCCTTTGGCATTATTAAAGTTATATCGCTTCGCTGTCCGCTTCACCTGTACGGATACGGATAACTTTTTCAATATCGCTGACAAAGATTTTACCGTCGCCTATTTTTCCGGTTCTAGCAGCTTCTACGATAGTAGAGACTACCTGCTCAACGCTCTCATCATCGACTACCATCTCCATCTTTATCTTTGGCAAAAAATCAACAACATACTCAGCTCCGCGGTAGAGTTCGCTATGCCCTTTTTGACGACCGTAACCCTTTACCTCGCTTACAGTCATTCCTGTAATTCCTATCTCCGCCAAAGCATCTTTTACATCTTCTAGTTTAAATGGTTTTATAACCGCTTCTACTCTTTTCATAATAATATCTCCAAATTTAGTTTAAAATTGTAACCATTTTTATGGTTTTAAGCAAATCACAGATTTATTGCCTTCTCACCGTGAAGTGTCTCATCAAGACCCCTGCTCTCACTCTCATCATCTACTCTGCCGCCGCCTGTTATTGCTGAAGCTATGAAATATATAACTGCCGTTGCAATAGCACTATAAACGATTGTTAACCCTACGGCTTTAAACTGATTTAGCAACTGAGAAACCATATTGTAGCCCTCAGGTATCGCATAATCCGCGATAAAGAGTGCCGTAGCAACAGACCCCCAGATACCGACTAAACCATGAATCCAAAATGCATCAAGCGAGTCATCCACTTTAAACATATTTTTTAGTTTTGCAACACCTAAAAATCCTAAAACACCGCCGACTAGTCCGATGATGATAGCACCTTCAACCCCTGCAGTTCCTGATGCAGGCGTTATTGCCACCAAGCCTGCAACTGCACCCGAAGCTCCGCCGATAATTGTCGCTTTTTTATAAACAAACCACTCTACTATAATCCAGCCGATTACACCAAGAGACGCCGCAACATTTGTTACCAAAAATGCAGATGACGCAATGCCGTCTGCAGCCAATGCCGAACCTGCATTAAATCCAAACCAACCGAACCATAAAAGCGCTGCACCCAGTGAAACCAACACCGGTGAAAAAGGTTTTATAGCAACTTTTTGGTAATCTCTTCTGCGTCCAAGTATCATAGCAACGACAAAACCTGCCACACCCGCATTTAGGTGAACAACCGTTCCCCCTGCAAAGTCCATTTCACCGAAGTTAAGCGTTGTTCCTCCACCCCATGCCCAGTGAGCAACCGGTGCATAAACCGCAACAATCCACAGAGCCGCAAAAACCATATATGTAGAAAATTTAACACGCTCTATCATAGACCCGCTTGCAATTGCAACAGCAATAGCTGCAAAAGTTCCCTGAAATGCTATAAAAAGAAGTTCCGGTATACTCCCTTTTAGTGTATCTGATGTTATTCCAGAGAGCATAACCTTACCGCTTCCGATTATATCACCATCGCCAAATGCTATAGAATAACCTATTAAAACCCACACCAAAGTCCCGACTGCATAAGCGCCTAAACTCATACCGATAGTATTTAGCACATTTTTAGAGCGGGTTAAACCACCGTAAAAAAGCGCAAGACCGGCAGGCGTCATGAGCATAACAAAAGCGGTTGCAACAAGCATCCATGCCGTATTGCCATTGCTTAAGGAATCCTCAGCAAATACTAAAGAGGGCAGAGCCAACAAACTAAGTAAAAACCTTTTCATCTTTTATCCTTTATAACTAATCTACTCAAAATTATATAACTAAAAAATTGATTAGTAGACAAAAAATTGATTATTTTTTAATCATCATCATCTTATTTTTATTTATAGAAAATTACCTTTTTTTAACTATTTTCATAAAGCTTAAGGCATTTTTGGATACTATCGAAAAATTTTATTTTCTAGTAGGTGTTATATATGAGCAATTTGCTAAACAACGATAATATACAAACTATAAATATTGAAGAGTCTCTTCAAAACAGCTACCTTGATTATTCTATGAGCGTAATAGTCGGGCGTGCGCTTCCTGATGTTCGCGACGGACTAAAACCTGTTCATAGAAGAATTCTTTATGCCATGGACAAACTAAGCCTCTCACACGGCTCAAAATTTAAAAAATCAGCTCGTATCGTCGGTGATGTTATAGGTCAATACCATCCACATGGTGATACTGCCGTTTACGATGCACTTGTTCGTATGGCTCAACACTTCTCCATGAGAATGCAGCTAGTTGACGGACAAGGAAACTTCGGTTCAGTTGATGGCGACAGTGCTGCGGCTATGCGTTATACTGAAGCTAGAATGACAAAATATGCAGGCGAGCTTTTAAAAGATTTAGAAAAAAATACGGTTAACATGATAGACAACTATGACGGCACTACAAAAGAGCCTGATGTTATGCCTACTCGTGTGCCAAACCTGCTTATAAACGGCTCTTCAGGAATTGCAGTCGGTATGGCGACAAATATTCCTCCTCATAATCCTACAGAAATCATGAACGGCTTGAAGGCACTTTTAGCAAACCCAAATATAGAACTGTTTGAGCTAATGGAGCATATAAAAGCACCGGATTTCCCGACAGGCGGAACGATTTTCGGTAAAAAAGGGATTATGGATGCTTATGCAACGGGTCGCGGTCGTATCAAAGTTCGTGCTAAGACTCACATAGAGAAAAAAGGCAATAAAGATGTCATCGTAATCGATGAGTTACCGTATCAGGTAAACAAGGCTCGCCTGATTGAAAATATTGCGGACTTAGTAAAAGACAAGATGATAGACGGTGTTTCAGAGATACGCGACGAGTCAGACCGTGACGGTATCCGTGTTGTGATTGAGCTAAAAAAAGATGCAATGAGCGAAATAGTTCTAAACAATCTTTTCAAGCAGACAAGCATGCAAACTACTTTTGGTATCATTATGCTCTCTATTTTAAACCAAGAACCAAGAGTTTTTGGGATAATCGACATTTTAAAACACTTTATAAATCACCGTAAAACTATTATTATCCGCCGTACTATTTTTGATCTTGAAAAAGCAAAAGCTAGAGCACACATCTTAGAAGGTCTAAAAAAAGCTCTTGATATTATCGATGAAATCATTAGAGTTATTAAATCTAGTAAAAATGTTGAAGAGGCTAGAGACAACCTGATTTCTGAGTTTGATTTCAGTATGCTTCAAGCGCAAAGTATCGTGGATATGCGACTTGGAAGACTTACAGGATTAGAACGTGAGAAAATAGAGAATGAGCTTCGTGAACTTCTTGAACTTATTACTTATCTTGAATCTATCCTAAAAAGCGAAGAGATACTTCACAGCATTATAGATCAAGAATTTGATGAGATGCTATCTACATATACGGATGCTAGACGCACTGATGTGGAAGATGACTATGACGATATTGACGTTGAAGATTTGATTCCTAATGAGCCGATGGTAGTAACTATTACGCATAGAGGTTACATCAAGAGAGTTCCTCTTGTCCAGTATGAAAAACAAAAAAGAGGCGGCAAAGGCAAAATTGCCGTAACAACTTATGAAGATGACTTTATTGAGAGATTCTTTACATGTAACACGCATGATACGCTTCTGTTTGTTACTGACCGTGGACAGCTTCACTGGCTAAAAGTATATAAAATTCCTGAGGGAAGCAGAATAGCTAAAGGTAAAGCGGTTGTGAACTTGCTTAACCTTGTTGCAGATGAGCAAATCCAATCAATCAACCCGACAACTGACTTTAGCGAAGAAAAGTCTTTAGTATTCTTCACTAAAAAAGGTGTTGTTAAACGAACAAATTTAAGTGAATTCGCAAATATCAGAAGCAACGGTGTTAGAGCTATCAGTCTTGATGATGATGACTCTATCATAACTGCAAAAATTGCAAATCAGAGCATAAAATATCTTTTCATAATGACTAAAATGTCTCAATGTATCAAATTTGACATGGAAAAAACTCGTGATCAAGGCAGAAATACCAGAGGCGTTAGAGGTATCAAATTTAAACATGCAGATGATGTGGTTGTAGATGCGGATATTATCGCTAATGATGAGCAAGAGATTTTAGTAGTAAGTGAAAAGGGTATCGGAAAACGAACTGATGCCGGTGAATATCGTCTAACAAATCGTGGCGGTTCGGGCGTAATCGCTATGAAAATGACTGCAAAAACAGGAAAATATGTTGTCGGATGTCTTATGGTTGATGAAGATATGGACATGATGGCACTTACAAAAGCCGGAAAAATGATACGCGTAGATATGCAAACTATCTCAAAATCAAGCAGAAACACAAGCGGTGTTTACATAGTAAAAGGTGATGACGTAGCAAGCGTTTCGCGCTGCCCGAAACAGCCTATAGAAGATGAAGAAGAGGATGACTCTCTTTTTGAATCTACTGAGTTGGAATAGTAGTTGCTTAAGCTAGTTTATAAAATCATGTCAGGGGACAAATAATGAGATATTCAGTACTGCTTTCACTGCTTTTAAGTGTTTCATCACTTTTTGCAAATGGACAAAATAGTTCTAATTCGGTAGAAGATTTACACAGAGCCAAAGCTGAATCAGCTCTAATAAAAGATGAGCTAGATAATGCAAGAGCTCAGACAATATTAATAAAAGATGAAATTGCACAAGCAAGAGCAGAGAATCAGGAAAAACTGGCTTCTATAAAAGCTGAAGAAGTTTTACAGAAGAATAAAAGCACGCATATTTCTGCAATAGGACAAGGTGTATCACCTCTAAATACAAGTTCTCCTGCTCAGGCATATGCTCTTGCAAAAAGAGCAGCAATAGCTGATGCGTATAGATCAATTGCAGAAAAGGTTAAAGGCGTTCGTATTGAAGGTCAAGATACTATCAAAAATATGATGGTTCAAAAATCAACAATACGTACACATGTTCAAGCTATGATAAAAAATGCTGATATTGTAGAAACAACTTTCAAAGATGGATTATGCGAAGTAGAGATGGAAATAGTAATCTCTTACGCAGACTTTGCGCAGTAGCACTCTGTAGCTCACTTCCACTCAGTGCAAGTGAGTATCTCATCTCTTATAAATATATAGTAGAAAATATTACTCTTTATAATGAAACTCTGTTTATCTCAGAGGCTATGAAAAAGTGTAACGGTAAACCGCAAAAAGAGTTTGTTCTCTATAGCAACGAAAGTAGAGATTTAAGAGAAGTTATCTCTCAAAATTCTGAAGAGTTTATTGAATATATACATAGGCTCGGGCTTCATGTAGAGCATAGAGAAATAACGACAAACTTACAAAACAGATCAACAACTACGCTCATACTTAAAACTACTTGCTTCAAAGTCGATTTTAATGATAATTTCGTTAAAATCGCACCTTTAAAATGAGAGTGTTTCAGATACCAAAACTCTAAGGTTTTTAGTGAAAATTGCAATAGTTGAAGATGATATCAATATGAGAAAATCTCTTGAAATCGCAATGAGCGACTACAAAGAGTTTGAAATAAAAACATTCAAAAATGCAAAAGATGCACTAAAAGGCATTGATGACAGCTTTGATCTAATTATTACAGATATAAATATGCCCGGAATGGACGGTATAGAGTTCGTTAAGGCTTTAAACGGCAAGTTTGAGGTCATAATAATGACAGGCAATGCAACTTTGCAAAGAGCTATCGAGTCTATTCATCTGGGCGTTAAAGATTTTTTGCTAAAACCTTTTGATGTGGATACTCTTATCAATGCTATCAAAAGAGAAGATAAGATACAAAAAGTAAAAAAAACTTTTTTGCAAAACAGCGACAAAAGTGCTAACAGCGGTTTTCTAGGAAGTTCCAAAGCATTAGATGGTGCTATAAATATTGCGGATAAAGCTTCTAAAACGGATGCCAGTATTTTACTTTTAGGTGAGAGTGGTGTCGGCAAAGAGGTTTTTGCCTCTTATATACATGAAAATTCACTAAGAGCAAAAAAGCCTTTCATCGCAATAAATATGGCGGCAATTCCAGACAATCTTATCGAGAGTGAGCTGTTTGGATTTGAAAAAGGTGCTTTTACAGATGCCAGTGAAGCAAAAATGGGACAATTCGAACTGGCAAACGGAGGAACACTTTTTTTAGATGAGATTGGCGAAATGCCTTATGGCGTTCAAGCTAAACTGCTTCGTGCCATTCAAGAAAAAGAGGTTCGTAGACTAGGCTCGTCAAAAGGAATAAAGATAGACATTAGAATTATCTCGGCAACTAATGCAAATTTGACCGATAAGATTAAAAACGGTCAATTTAGAGAAGATTTGTACTATCGTTTAAACACTATACCACTGACTATTCCGCCTCTTAGAGAGAGAAAAGATGAGATTTTGCAAATTGCAAATAAGTATTTAGAGCAAAATTGTATAAAATATGGTTTTGAATTGAAAAAATTTTCAGATGAGGCAAAAAAACAGCTGCTTGAGTACAGCTGGCCAGGAAACATCAGAGAGTTGCTCTCGGTTGTCGAGAGAGCGGTAATTTTAAGTGAAAATAACGAAATAACTCAAAAAGAACTTTTTTTAGAGTCTCGCGGATTTAATTAAATAACGAAGGAAGAAAATGTCAAAGAAATATAATGTAGCAGTAGTCGGAGCTAATGGAGCGGTCGGAGAAGAGATATTGTCGATTTTACATGAAGTCAACTTTCCTATAAATAAGTTAGTTCCGCTTGCAAGTTCCAGAAGTGCAGGAAAAACTGTAGAGTACGCTGGAAGAGATGTAGTAATCAAAGAGCTTACCGATACTGTTTTTGAAGAAGAGGATGTAGAAATCGCTCTTTTTTCGGCAGGCGGCAGTGTTAGTGCTCAGTTTGCCCCATCGGCGGTTAGAGCCGGCGCGGTTGTAATAGACAACACATCACACTTTAGAATGGATGAACACATACCTCTTGTAGTGCCTGAAGTAAATCCGGAAGATATAGCAAAATGGAAAAAAACAGGAATCATAGCAAATCCAAACTGTTCTACAATTCAAATGGTACAAGCCCTAAAACCACTGGATGAAGCTTATGGCATACAAAGAGTAGATGTCAGCACTTATCAAGCAACTTCAGGAGCAGGAAAAAGTGCAATGGAAGAACTTGTAAATCAGATGCAGTCATTTTTTACTTTTAAGCTAGATGAAGCAGAGCCTAAAGCTTTTGCTCATAGAATTGCACTTAATGTCATCCCTCAAATCGATAAATTTTTAGATAACGGGTACACAAAGGAGGAGATGAAAATGGTGAATGAAACTACGAAAATCATGCACAGAGAGATTCCTCTAAGTGCTACATGTGTTCGTGTTCCTACTCTTCGCGGTCATGCTGAAGCAGTCTCTGTTACATTTGCGAAAGAAATTGATGCAAACGAAGCAAGAGAGATCCTAAGAAAAGCTCCAAATATAGTTATACTAGATACTCCATCAGAGTCTATCTATCCAATGCCATCAACTGCTTTTGAAAAAAATGAGACTTTTGTAGGGCGTATCAGAAGAGATAATTTCTCTAAAAATATACTTCACATGTTTATCGTTGCCGACAACTTAAGAGTCGGTGCAGCTACAAATGCTGTTAGAATTGCCCAAAAATGGGTAGAAATGAGAGAAGAAGTATAGTCATGCTAGAAAAATTATTTGAAAATGGCCTATGGAGTTCAAGATTTATTATCATTCTTGCCGTAGTTTTTGGTCTTATCGGCGCTATCTTACTCTTTATTGTTGCCAGTTTTGATGTATATGAGACTGCAGTATATGTAATAAACACATATCTTACACATGCTCATCCTGAAAATTTCCACGAAGAAGTTATCGGCGGAATTATAGGTGCGGTAGATCTCTACCTTATAGGCGTCGTAATGATAATCTTCTCTTTTGGTCTTTATGAGCTTTTTATCTCGGATATAGATCCTGCAAAAGATGAAAACGGAGAAGAGAATCAGCTTTTAGCTATCCACTCTCTAGATCAGCTAAAAGATAAAATTTCTAAAGTCATAGTAATGGTTTTGGTTGTCGGATTTTTTCAAAAGGTCGGGCATACAACATATAGCGGAGCACTGGATTTACTATATCTGGCACTCTCTATAACAGCTGTTTCGGTTGGTCTTTACTTTTTAAGCAAAGTCGGAAAAAGTCACTAAAAAAATATCAAGGATTAAAATTGAGTAAAATATTTGTAGATGCATGCTTTGGCAAGGAGACTCCTTATACTCCGGTTTGGATGATGAGACAAGCAGGACGCTATCTTCCTGAGTATATGAAAGTTCGTGCACAAGCAGGGAACTTCTTAAATCTTTGCCATGACCCTAAAAAAGCTTGTGAAGTAACACTTCAACCGGTAGACATTGTAGGTGTTGATGCTGCGATACTTTTTAGTGATATATTAGTAGTTCCCGATGAGATGGGAATGGATTTGGAATTCATCAAAGGTGAAGGACCGAAATTTAACGACCCGATTAAAGATGAAGCTGACCTTGATAGGCTCATTGGCGGTGAAGAAGCTGCTTCAAAACTTACTTATGTTTATGAAACTATCAAACTTATAAAAAAAGAACTTGCAGATGATAAAGCTCTTATCGGTTTTACGGGGGCACCGTGGACTCTTGCAACATACATGATAGAGGGTGAAGGCACAAAAACTTACAATATCTGCAAAAAGATGATGTACTCAAACCCTGAGCTTTTACATAAAATTTTAGCAAAAGTAACAGAAGTTGTAAAACTCTATATGGAAAAACAGATTGAAGCGGGCATAGATGTAGTTCAAATCTTTGACTCATGGGCAGCTGCGATTGAGCCTTCAAAATATGACGAGTTCTCTTGGAAATACATGATAGAAATTGCAGATTATCTAAAAGCAAAATATCCGCATATACCTATTATTATGTTTCCAAAAGGCATCCCTGCGTTTTTAGACAAAGTGTACGGGAACTTTGATGTGTTCGGCGTTGATTGGTCGACTCCTATGGCTCTTGCAAAAGAAAAACTAGGTGAGAAATATGTTCTTCAAGGGAACATGGAGCCGTGCAGACTCTACTCAAAAGAAGCAACCTCGCAGTGTGTAGAAGCTCTTCAAAATATCATGGGTGGCAAAAGACACATCTTCAACCTAGGTCATGGAATTCTTCCTGATGTACCTGTAGAAAATGCAAAACATTTTATCTCTGAATGCCACAGAGTTAGTAAAAAATAAGTGAAAACTATTTTCGGTCCTATAAACTCAAGAAGATTCGGCTCTTCTTTGGGTATAGACCTCTCCCCTGCCCTAAAACAGTGCAATTTTGACTGCCTTTACTGCGAATTAGCTCCAAGTGCTACGACAGATGAACAAAAAAATGTGGTGGAAGTTTCAACCATTATCAACGAGTTAAAAGAGCATCTGCATGATAAAATAGATGTCATAACTATCACGGCTAACGGTGAACCTACTCTCTACCCATATTTGGACGAGCTTATTGATGAATTGAACAAAATCAAAAATAGCACTCAAACTCTTATACTGACAAATAGTTCTACGCTAGTTAATGAGAAAGTTTTTAACTCTCTCTTAAAGCTAGACCAAGTTAAACTCTCACTAGATGCAGTAAGTAATAGCGTATTTAAGAGAATTGACAGACCGCATGTCAATATAGAGATTGAAAAAATAGTTCAAAAAGTCATTGAATTTAGCAAAGTTTATAAAGGCAAACTCTTCATAGAGATACTTTTTGTAAAAGATTTAAATGACACAAAAGAGGAAATACAAAAGCTAAATGATGTTTTAATGCAATTAAAAGTTACAAGAATTGATATTGGCACCATTGACAGACCTCCTGCATATCCGGTAAGCGGAGTCAGCTACAAAGAACTGCATGACATATCACATCTCTTTAACAGCACCCTGCCGATTCATATCGCTTCAAGAGTTCATGCCGAGCCAAACAATGCTAGCTATGATGATGATGAGATACTAAACACATTAGACAAAAGACCTTTAACTGCCGAAGACATTGACTTACTTTTTGATGAAGAGAGTAAAAAACGCTTATATCTGCTTATAAAAAACTCTAGGATAACCAAAAAATCAGTGGGAAATTTAGAATTTTTTATACTTCATGAAAATGAGGAGAGGAAACGTGCAAAATAGCAGAAAAACCTTGACTTTTTGCAACTCATAAAGTATAATTCCACCCTCTTAAAGATATTCCGAATTAGCTCAGCGGTAGAGTAGGTGACTGTTAATCACTTGGCCACTGGTTCGAATCCAGTATTCGGAGCCACCACATTTCAAACCCCTAAAACACGACATTTCAGAGCTTCAAAAATCTATGGTAGCTATATGGTAGCTAAAATATTTTTCAAGTATTACTTTTTATAATACCCCACCTACTAAAACAATCCAATTGATTTATCAATTTTCCTTACTTCTGATGGAATGAACTTATTGTACTTGTGTATCAACATTTCAATATTAGTATGCCCCATCATTTGAGCTATATGATTGATACTAAATTTTCCGCTTGATAACATCATTGTTGCAAAGCTTGAGCGAGTATCATATAACCTTTGATAAGGAAGTTCCATTTTTTGGAGCAGTTTACTCCAGTGATAATCTCGTATACGATTACCGTCATTAAACGGTGTTCCATAGATTGATATAAAAACATATTCACTTTTAGAGTAGGTAAGCTCATATTGACTTTTTAAATATGGAAGTAGCTCATCAAATATGGGAACTACCCTATTGCTCTTTTGAGTCTTTGGAGTTACATCTTTTCCATATCTTCTTGAGCGTTTTACTTCCAACTCCTGAGAGTCAAAGTCTATATCTTCCCATTTAAGAGCAACCGCCTCGCCAGTTCGCAGACCAGTAAAGAAAGAGAGAGCTAGAAAGTTCCTAAACCACTCATCTTGTGCATTTTGAATAAGCATTTTTATTGTATCTACACCAAATGGCTTTGCACTTCCCTGCTCTTTTTTTGGTCGTCTAATATAATCAAATGGATTTTTTTCTACCGCTTCATCATAAAATGCCTCTTTGAAGATAGCACTAAATATATTTGCAATATATATTGCAGTTGCACTGCTTCTATTGCTTATCCAGTAGTTATACCACTTTTTTAACTCTGAGAGTTTAAGAGAGTTTATATTCCTATCCCCAAAGAGAGGTAAAATCTGATTTCTTATGATTGAATCATATCTTATAAAAGTGGACTCTTTTACAAGCACTTTTTTACTTTTTAAAAAAAGCTCTGCATAAAATGAAACCGTTTTTATATCTTTTTTTGGAGATATATCAATTTGGTTTGTCTGAATTTGAAATAACACGTTAGGGAGCAAATCATTACTCACTAACTTACGATTTTTAGCATTATCATCCAACCCAGTAGGTTTAATAACCCTCTGTCCGTTGTGATATATACTTAGATAGAGTTTGTTGTTTTTGGCATAAAGGCTTGCCATCAGCTTTTCCTTTCGCCCTAATCCACTTATCTATCTCTAATCTATCAAAGAGCATTTTAGACTCTCCTATCTTAAAATAATGTTTACTCTCCTCAAACTCTCCATTATAGAGCTTTTGTTTGATGAAGCTTTCACTTACTTTTAGATAGTTTGATAGCTCTTGACGAGATAAATATGGCGAGCTAGATTGTATGAGCATATCTTTTATCATTGGGAGCAGTTCTAAATATTCATATTTAATATCCATCCGATACCGCCTAAAAAACACATTCAAGCGGTTTATCAATACCACGAGATTTTAATTCAATATGTACTAACTGATGTCTTTTTATCAATATTCCTAAATCTAAATCTGAATAGTTATTCATATCTTGTTCTAGTATATAAAGATATTTTTCCAAATCTAAATTACCAAGAGTTTTGATATTTATTTCAATTGATGGATTGTTAAAATCAATACTCTCATTTTTTAAAGGCAACATATCAGAATATGCAGAGTTTTTTCTTTTGGAGAATGTTTCTAGCACTTCATTATAAAACTGCTCATCTACTACGATGTTGTGGATATATGCTTTTTTTGCAAGTGCACACTGTTCTTCTATTGCTTCTTGGATTGTGTATCTGTAGCTTTTGCGTTTAATTCTCTCTAGCGGTGCTTCAAGAGCTAAAAAATCATTTAGCTTATAAGAGGTGCTTAGATGTTCCCATAACGGATGAGTTAAAGCTCTATTTTTATTTTTAGAATCAACCGTGTTATCGGTTATAGTCGATAAATCAACTAATCTAATTGCATTTAAACAATCTTGAAATAAAAGCTCGGCTCTTTGGAGTAAATCATCAACAGTATCAATTTTAAAACTTTTAAAATAATTTCTATGCATTTCAAACTCTATATTAAAAACATTTTCTAAAGAGTCAAAGCCATTGTTTAAAAAATATTCATACATCATATCTTTTTTCTTAGAACTCTTAAGCTCTTCCGCTTTATTGTATAAACGAAGTAAAAATGGTTTTTTGCCAATGTAGAGAGTTTGAAGTTGATGTTTAGTTGCTATCTCTTTAAAAATGGATATGTAGCTTCTTTTTCTAGCTACAAACATCTCTTTAGAAATCCAAGATAAGTCAGATTGTACAAAGATATTCAAATCAACTCTTGTCAAAGGTTTATATCCGGTAATAAAACCGGCAAGCAAATCATCTGTATATTTTATAAGAGTATTTAAACTCAGCGTATATATACCAATGGCATTTACTTGAATTTGTATATCATTTAAGCCTCTATTTGTGAGGTGGTCTTTAAAACCGATAGTTAAATACTCATCAATATGAGTAAACCAGAAAAACCCTTGTGCCTTGCCGTTAAAAGTAAAAGCTTGTTTATTGATTAGAATTTTTATATCTTTGTTAGAGTATGGAATATGTCTCTTTTCAAATCTGCCTTTGCTCTCTTCCATTTGGTCTACTATATCTAAAAATAAATCATCATACGAATCATTAGATTCATAAAAATAGTAGAGTGTGTCTATCCCAGATATTGTTTTTAGGGTGTTGTTTATAATATTTTTTTCATTCATCAGAAATCCTTTTGAGGTTAAGAACGGGCTGTTAGTACAGAACCCGTTAACTTGACAAAAAGATAGACTTTTGAACAACAACCGCTCCGCAGTGCCAAAGGCACATGGGCGCGGTTTTATTGTTCTAAGCTATCGCCTCGCAAAAAGATTATTGAAAAACTCATATTCGCTAACTCGTTGATACCCCATTTATCATCCTGATAAATGTGGACTAATATTGCAGATATACCATTTTTGGCATACTGAAATATTTTTTCAACAATAGCAAATTGAGATGTTTATTTTTTGATTTGATTTTTTTGTGGTGGTAGTTTGTAGCTTTTAGATATTTTACGGCTTAACTTTTTTTGTCCGCTTAGTGCCACTGGCTTGTTTTTGACTTTCTGTTGCCTATTACTATTTAACGCTTGAGATAACCTAATTTATAACTTTTTTCTTTGAAACTCCAATAACTTTTTGGTTAGTACTAAATGTACTTGTTGAAATGATATGTAATTTTATTTATTTTGTCAAGTGTGAAATAGACAGCTAGTTTACTCCATAAATCACGAGGTTTTAGAAACCAAAAATACACACTTTGTTTTTTTAGCTTATAGCAATGCTCTTAAATTATATATTCTATACTAGCTACTCGGTAGCTAAAGTAATATCTTTTAATGTCTTATTTTGATAGATTAGAGTTTCAAAAGTGGCTATTTTGGGCTTTTTAGTTTATTTTAAGATTTTCCAGTATTCGGAGCCATCCTTTTTAAACCCCCTAAAAGAAGACGCTTCAGAAGATTTACTTTCCTATTGTGCCCAATAATGCCCTTATTACATAAAAAAGAAGCTCTTTCAATCTCTAAACAAACGCCTTTAAATTGTTAGTGTCAAGGAAAACAAGCTATTGCCGTGTATATTTACTGATATTTCATAAGCAAATAATTATAAATTTACTGTTGCAGAATAAACATTCTTAATAAAATTCACATATTTTTGTTATTCAATTATTATAAGTCTCTTTATTTGATAGAGTAGAATATAAAAAGTAGTTATTTGTGATTCTGAATTTATTTTAAGATTTTCCAGTATTGGGAATCACCACATTTTAAATCTCTAAAATACAATATTTTAGAGATTTAAAAATCTGCAGTAGCTACTATATGGTGTAAAACTATAGCTCTAAAACTACATCGACCGTAGTAGTTGTTTCTACATTTGGCCATTCAGTACTTGTATTGCCATCCCATGTAAAGTTGCCAGTGCCTTGCCCTAAGACACCATCTGTTATTGTGTCAAAAGAGATTGCCACATCTGTTGGTACTCCGGCAATTTTCATTAAATTTTTGCCTGTTGTTGCATGCTTGTCAAGTGTTATAACTGCTTCACTTGTTACATACTTACCTTGTATACGGTATGCGCCTCCATCTGAAGCTGCAACATTGCTCGTAGGAACTGTAAGCCCTATCTCTTTTAGTCTGGCTTGGACGGTAGATGTTGCATTTAAATCAATTCCATCCATTGCACCATCTGCTGTTCCAGTTCCTCCATTGTCTGCGCCATCAGCCAAAACATTTCCTGTTTTGTCTTGATACATGTTAATAACAATTTGCCACTCTTTTACCCAAGTGTTATAAATCTTTTTTTGTTGAGCACTATTGATTAAATCAGTACCTTTTATTACACCGCCAATAATCAACCCTATGATTATCAATACTATTGATAATTCTACAAGTGTGAAACCTTTTTTCAAGCTACACCTCCCATTTTATAAAATTGGTAAACGAACAAATTCCACGCTACCTTTACTAGAAATTATATCTTATTTCTACTTTTATTATTAAACCTTTGAGACAAGGTCATACATAGGTCCGATAAGAGATGCCATAACAAATGCCATAAATCCGCCAACAATAATAAGAACAACAGGCTCTATTACTTTGCCGATATTTTCTGCAAAATAATCTACTTTTTCATAATAGTTATTTGCCACTAAATCAAGCTGAGAGTCCAAAGTGCCGGTAGATTCTCCGATGCTCATCATTCGCATCATAAATGACGGAAACATCTTTGTATTTGAAAAGGCTAATGAGAGTTGAGTTCCTTGAGCAACATTTTTTGTAATATCTTGAAGGGCTTTTTGAAAAAGTTCATTTTCAATATTTTTATCCAACGTATTTAAAGCACTTACAATTGGGATACCAGAGACAAGAGCAAGCTTGAGATATTCTGAGATAAATGCTGTATTGAAATAAACAATAATATGCTTAAGAACCGGAATTTTTAAGATATATTTATCTGTATACCAACGTACTGTTTTATACTCTTTATGTGCAATTTTAAAAATAACAGTTATACCGATAATAGCTCCAATCATATATAAAATATATTTTGAAAAAAAATCAGAGACTGTAATAATAAAAATTGTCAAAGGTGGCAGCTCAATATTCATATAGGTAAAGAGTTGTGTCATTTGAGGCAAAACATAAACCATCCATACGGTCATTGTTCCCAACACACTTGCAAATGCAAAAGCCGGATAAATAAGTGCAGATTTTACTTTTTTCTTTAATGAACTTATTCGATTTAAGAAAAATGCCCCTCGCTCTAGGGTAAGAGCCAGCTCTCCCGTCTCTTCACCCACTTTTATAAGATTAAGAACCATTACCCCGACAATATCTTTATATGGCTCAAATGCCGCATGTAAACTTTCGCCTCTGTTGATTGTATCAGCAATTTGAGAAAGCATATTTTTTAATTTCTTATTTTCACTATCTGCAGTTAAATCTAAGATACCCTGATAGATAGGCACTCCTGATTTTATAATTAAATGCAGATTTTTCATAATTTCAATCACATCATCAGTGGAAATTTTCGCTCCGAGTGATGGAATGATATAAGAAAAAAATGATGGAATCTCGATAACTTTAAGAGGAAAAAGGGTATCTCTATCAAGCATCTCAAAAAGCTTATTGTAAGATGTTGCATTAATAAAATTGTATCTTTTTTTCTCCTCTTGATTTATGCTTAAAACGAAGAAAAACATCAGTTTAAAACCCTGTCTAATTCTTCAAAAGTTGTCTTTCCTAAAAGAACTTTTAACTCTCCGTCTTCCCTTATAGAGAACATCCCTTTTTGCTGTGCTGCATAAGATATCTCTTGTGCACTTGCTTCTTTTGTAATCATAGTTTTTATATCTTCATCAATTTCAAAAATCTCGGTAACCGCCTCTCGTCTATTGTAACCTGTGCCTCTGCAATGGATGCAGCCGACAGGTTGATACAACGTATATGTTTCAAATAGATTTAAAATTCGGCTTGAAACACCTTTTTTTTCCAACTCTTCTCTTGTCACTATTCTTGGTTGTTTACACTTTTCACACAATTTTCTAACTAAATTTTGTGCAATAACAGCAAGAATTCCTGAGCTAATTTGATAAGATGCAATCCCTAAATCAAGCAATCTCGGTATCGCTCCTACTGCATCATTTGTATGGAGCGTTGAAAGCACCAAATGCCCTGTAATGGATGCACGAACTGCCAATTCAGCTGTTTCTTTATCTCTTATTTCTCCTATCAACATCACATCCGGATCTTGTCTCATAAAGGCACGAATAGCATTTTGAAAGGTATATCCAGCTTTTTCATTCAATTGGGTTTGTTTGATAAAAGAAAATTTGTACTCAATAGGATCTTCAATAGTTAAAACATTTTTTGTAAGTGAATTTATTTTACGAAGTGCAGCATAGAGTGTTGTGGTTTTCCCGCTTCCCGTTCCTCCAACTATAAGAACAATGCCATGTGGTTTTGAAAAATATTTTTCTAGTTTTTTGATATTTTCATTTGTAAATCCAAGTTGTGTAAGGTTAAAAAGTGCGGAGTTTTTTCCTAAAAGTCTCATAACAATATTTTCACCATAATTAGTAGGCAAAGATGAAACCCTTATATCAAAATCTTCATTGAAAAACTCATACTTAAAAGCACCGTCTTGAGGTTTTCTTTGTTCGGCAATGTCAAGGTTGCTAAGAATTTTTATACGTGCTGCGATGTGATGATGCATTTGTATAGGTAATGCATAGTAATGTTGCAATATACCGTCAATACGAAACGAGATATTTGAAAATAACTTTTCTGCAGATATATGAATATCTGTCACATGGTCTTTAATCGCATTATTTAAGATTAGATCAATGAGATGAGGAATATTGGCATCTTGAGTTTTACTATAAGAGTGAATAATATTCTCTATTTCTATCTCAATTGGATTGCTTAGTTGATAGTAAAATATTTCAGCATACCGTGCGATGACCTGCTTATCTTCTACTACAAATTTTACCTCTTTTTTTGAAATTTTACGAAGATAGTCGTAAGTTGCCAGATCATTTACATCTTGCGTAGCTACTGTCAAGGTATTTGCATCAACACTGATGGGTAAGATACTTTTTGCTTTTGCAATATTATATGGGATAAGTTTGAGTGCTTCGGCAGATGGGACAATCAAAGTCAGATTTATCAATTCTAAATTATTCTGGATTGCGATTGCCTGAGCGATTTCACCTGAATTTACAAAATCTAAATTTTGTAATATTTCACCGAAAAATTGAGGATTTACTCCTTGCACATCAAGTGCTATCTCAACCTGTTCTCTTGTGATAAAACCTAACTCCTCTAGAAGTTGCCCAATCGCTTTGTTATGTCCCATTTTTTTATTCTCCATATCTTAAAGCTACTTGCATTTTCCAGAAGCAGTGTTACAATCACCAGATACACAATCAGCATTTGAATCGCACGAATCCCCTTTATTTGGCTGAGGATTGGCACAAATACCTCCATTGCAACTCCATGAGATACACTCATTATCCGCAGTACAAGAAGCACCGTTTGGGAGCGTGCCTGAAGCACTTCCGCCACCATAAGCATCTATGGTAAGCGTAAAACTTTTACTTATCTCTTTTACCTGATCTCGAACATAAACCTCAAGTCTATACGACCCTGCAACCGGATTTGAAAGAGATCCTAAAGAGGGAGAACTGCAACGACTATAAGTTGCGGTTGTACAATCAGGTACGAAGTTTAAAGCACCGTTACATGTATTTGTATTTAGCCAAGAGACTGCATTTGTATGGTCTTTGATACACCACTCATAATCCACTTCACCATCTGCATCTGAATCGGCAAAAGGAAATCCGCCGTCTGCGAATAACCTTGCACCTACATAATTCACATGTGTGTTGATATCTCTTGGAAGAGTAGGATCGTTAAGTATTTTTAACATATTTTCTGAGCAATCTACATTTTGATGCAGCTCTTCAATGGTTACCCAATCAACTATATCATCGTATATTTCTATCCTATTGACGGGAGTTATGTTATCATCAACTTGCTCACCGGCACCATAAATTTGAACTTTATATGGGGTAGCATTCATATCTACTGAAGTTTGCATGTTGTAATTAGCCCCCTCATGAGCTAAAACAAAAGCAACATTATTGATAACTCTTGGCGGAGTCATACCATTGTCAATCACTTGCAAATTGGTAGTTTGATATGCACAGATATCGTTATTAAGAGTAGATAGATTAGTATCGGGAGCATACAAGATAATGTTCTGATTATTTTTTGCAGGAGATAAGTCATTTTGAAATTCAGTGGTTGATGGCAAATTTGGCCATATTTTTACATACCCCAAAATAGCATTTCTGGCAATTTTAATCTGCTCTTTTGCTTCTGCAGTCTTTGCATTTTCTCTCATATTTTTGAGGGCTTGAAACGATCCACCGATTATAATACCTATAATTGTTAATACGATTGCGAGTTCTATCAGTGTAAAAGCTTTCCGTTTCATTTCAGCCTCCTAACTCACTGACTCTTTTTTTTATAGAGCTATACATGGGGTGTGAAGTGGCAATTTTACTTAAAATTGTTTTATAAATTGCAACAGCTTGAGTATTTTTTTTAATATCCAAACTCCTAGCATATGCAAAAATATTATAAACATTTTCAGGATTTTTTTCATATCCCATTTGATAATAATAATTCGCTTTTTCTATCTCATTTTGTTTTTCAAAATAATATCCTGCCAATATCATTAATCTACCGCTATGATCAACTAAAATATATGGTGAAAGATCATAATAAAAATTTGGATTATTTCGTTCTACTGCTCCATACGCATATGCATATATAAATTTTCCTTGGTAGTTTTGAGCCTCTATCAGATCTTTTGCATGCGACCATGCACCTTGTTTTCCATAAAGATAACATAGGTTGTTTTTGATTTTTTCATTCTCATTATCTGAAGCAAAAAGCATTTCATAGTACATAATTGCATCATTTTCATTGCCGTTAAGATAGGAGTTTTGTGCTTTTAATAAGATGTCTGCTTTGTCAGACTGAGAAAGAGTGTTTTGAATTTTCGGTGAGGGCAGGAGATCTTTTTGTTGAGTGTTTTGAGCTGTATCTTTGATATTTTCATTTTCACTTTGCTTTGTTACAACTTTCTCTTTTTTATTCGAAATAATCTCATTTTGCATATCTAACGTTGTAGTTTTGACTATAAAAGCATCTTTAAAACCGACCGCATGCAACTTTTCAAGATAAGGTTTTAGCTCGCTAATAGCAGAGCCTTGAAAACATCTTCCTTTTATGGTGCCTTTTATCTTATAAAGATTTGTATGAACTTTAAACTCTATGGGTATTTTTTCAAAAACTTCTTGAACTATATTTTTATCAATATATGAAAAAAGTTGAATTGTATATACTTTCTTGTTTTCATCTTTATGTTCTTCATTAAAATTGATGTTTTGGGCAGAACAAACTGAGAAAGTAAAAAAAAATAGCAGCAGCAATCGCTTCATTCAATAATCTTCAACCGTATTAAAATCACAAGTTCACGTTTTTCATCTGTGCTTACAGTTTTGGTAAATAGTGCTCCCAATAGTGGTATATCACCGAGTAATGGAACTTTATTCTCTTGTTTTGAAGTTGTATTGTTTATCAGTCCGCCGATTAGGACTAAATCATTATCCATAGCATAGATAACAGTTCCGGCTTCTTTAATATTTAAAATAGGTGCTGAAGCCACAGACTTTCCGTTTTCATCAAAATGACTTACAACCTCTTCAATGCTTGATGTTATCGGAATAATATTTAGCATAATTTTTCCATTTTCCATTACGGTAGGCGTTACACCAAGCGTAACTCCATCCAAAATATCTCTTCGCGTGTATGTCACTTCACTCGTACTTGCTGAACCGCCTGTCCCTTGTGTAGTTTGAACCTCTTTTTCCCAAAAAGGAATAAGCTTGCCGGATGATATCATGGCAGATTGACCACTCAATACATTGATGCTCGGATTTGAGAGCGTATCCACATCTCCAGACTCAGCGAGGGCACTTATGATAGATGAGAAATTTTTTGCGTTATAACTTACTGAACCCGCTACTGCGGTGCTGAGTCCTAGAGTTTGGCTTAATTGAAGTGAATCTCCATTTCTTATAATACTGTTAAATACTGCTTCCCAACTTACACCCAGTGAGTGATCATCGTTAAGTATAATCTCAAGTATTTTGGCTTCTATAAGAACCTGTCTGCCTGATTGCTTTTTTATTTTTTCTATAACACCTTCTATTGCTTCGATATTTTTCTTTTTATCATAGACATTAAGGGTACCTGTAAATTTGTTTAGTGTGTATTTTCCCTCAGGGCTTAAAAGCGATACAATATTTTTTTCAAGTTGTTCATAAAAATTATTAATTTCAGAAGGATTGTCATAAATCAATTTAAAATCCCCATTGAGTCCGCTATTGGCTTCAGTAGAGCCTTTTGCACCCGTATCTCCTCCAAGTTTCGTTTTAAATGATGAAGATATATGGACATAAGGAATAAAAAAGTTTTTTTGTTCAAATTGTTTGACATGTAAGATATTTCCTGAGAGTTTATAGTAACACCCTGAAATATTCATAATAACGTCTAACGTATCCAGAAGCAACGCCCCTTGTACTGAGAGTGTGATTGGCATGTTGATATCTACATCCTTATCTATTATAAGGTTCAATCCGGATTGTTTTGAGACTTGATATAAAATATTGGATAACTTCGCTTCTTGTGCGGACAAAGAGATTTTTTTATCATCAAATACCGAAATATTTTCATAAACCGGCGGTAATACCATAGGCGGAATATTCCCATTTTTAGATAATTCTTTAAAGGCTTTAATCTCTTGATTTGAGCTTAGCGAATTTACACTATTTACATCCTTTGGAGTATGTGTTGCACATCCTGCAAAAAACAATAAAAATGAAATTATTGAAATAAAAAAAGCCACCAAGACCCCTTTTCTGTTTGAATAAGCACTCTATCTTCTCTTACTTCTTTAATTGTAGCATCATTAACTTTACTTCCCTCTTTTACAAAACTATCATTTATAAGTGCAGTTTTATCATCAGAAAAAATTGCTTGCAACTGATAAGTATGTGCTTCTGGTTCAACTTGTGGTATTGCCTTTTTTAGAGGAGTCAATTTTTGAGTTACTTTAGTTTTTTCAACGTAAAGCAGTTCATCTACAACCCACTTAATATTATCTTCCCTTCTTAGGGCATCTTCACTTATCTTTTGATAAATATTCTGCTTTGACTCAATTTCAAGATATTTTTGCATTTTCTTATCTAAATTTTCATCAATATGCTGCTCATGCACAGGGAAAAAAGAGTGTGTACAGTTTATAATATTTGGACTAAAATAATAGACCAAAGCAGAAAGAATAAATGGCAAGAGCAACAATCCAACCGCTTTCTTACTGAGATACATAAGAAGCCTTTTTACAAGGTTGCGCCACTTCAACGACACCTACCACTCTATTATTATCAATACAAAGTTCTTTAAACTGAAAAAACCTAGTTTCCTGTCTTAACATCAAAAATTCTATAAGTTTAGTCTTGTCATGTGTTGAAATATCATAAGAGAGTTCCATATTTTTTGTATCATTGCCTTCATAAATATATTTATTTATATACAGATTATATGCCTCTTTATTTAAATCATAAAATTCTATCAGGTTTTTATCCGCTTCTTCCGCTTCGCATAATCTTTCTTTTATATTAGGAATAACTCTACTCTCTAGCCATTGATTTATATGTGAAATTTTTTCTAATTTTTCTATATCTTTAATATAAGTACTATTAAGTGCTTTTAAGTTTGCTTCGTCTTGTTTAAACCATTCAATATAACTTATCATCAATGCAGATAACACAAAATTAAGAGCAATAATTAAAGGTAGCCTCATCTTCTCTTCCTCGGCAACTCTTTTGAATTGGTTGGCTGCTTCATATTTTGTATCGTTAGCGTTATTTCAAAATCTAAGGTAGCGTAGTTTGTCTTATTTTGATAAGTGGCGTAGAGTGTTCCACCCAGTGTTTGTAGAGAATGAAAAAAAAGTTTTTCAAACTGATACAACGCTTCAAGAGTATTAAAAGAGCGTTTGAACACTGCGTTTAACCTCATGAACTCATCAAAATGCTCCCAAGAGATATTTTGTGGTTTTTGGAGTTCTACCAGTGGTTTGATAGCTATAAGTGAATCTACCGGATGGTATTGTATATATTTTTGGACTATTTGGATATGGTGAATATAGTGTAACAACTCTTCATTGGAGTATATTTTTGTATCTTGTGCTAATTGCGCCAACCTGCTTTTTGCTATTTCGTGATTTTGAAGTGCCTTTGCATAGCTATCGTATTGTTTATATGCAAAAAAAGAGGTTAGCAAAATGGCTGCAGTAGAAAATCCCAGCAATATCTTTATAGCAAAACGGTATTGGTTAAGACCCAAAATAGAGGTAGGATAAAATTGATACTTTTTTGGTACAAACCAACTTCCAAGAGAGATTATATGGCTATGCAACTCTTCATTTTTAAGTCCTCGAATGAATGTATTGGGATACAACACACAAACTCCCAACCCTGATAAAATATAAATATGTTCAAAGATGTCATCATCTACAGAAAGTGAACCGCTCAAAGCAATAAGTGAAAACTTAATCTCTCTGAAATGCTGTTGCACATAAGCAATAGTTTGGGTAATTTCCTCTATTAAAATTTTTTTTCTCTCTTCATTATTATCTATATCAATCGTATGTTCACGGCTAAAGATAAGGGTATTATCATGAATAACTATTATAATAATTTTATTGCCAAAAGTGTGAATGGAGAAGTAGCTATTTTCTTTTATGCACTCACAAGATATCCCAAAAAGAGCAAATTTGTTTATTGTTACACTTTTTATTTCACTCCAATTACCAATTTTTTTGAGTGAGTGCAAATATTCATCTTCATAAACTCCATCAACTTGGTAAGTAATCTTGCTGCCATTTTTCAGTTCACTAATAGAACAATAGTTAAAAAGAACTTTTTTAGCAACACATGACTCAAATAGTTTTCCAAGAATAATTCTTCGAATAACATGATCATTTTTTATAACTGATTCTATCAGTATTTTTTCGTCAACTGCCTCTTCTTGGGCGAAAGTGACATAATAAGATGTTTTATTTTTTAAAAAATGAGATAATTCGGAGAGTTGGATATATTGTTGCGCTTCAACAAAAAAGATGTTATTTCTGCTTTCTACTGTAAGGATACAAACGTCATTATTTTGGATACATAGGGAATAAAATCGATTCATTTATATATGCTTTTATTTAATGTACAGCACTTCTTATTCCAATTATATGTATTTAACTCGTATATATATATTCTCATTTATCCATTTTAGAACTTTTTTAAATTGGTATAATTAGAGATAGTCTAACCGTTCTTAACTACCTTTGATACAAAAACCTGCTCAAAAATCTGTTTTGCTGTTTTCCAACGGTCTTCTTTTGAATTCATCATTACGATAAGACAATCTTTGCCGTTCTTTTTTGCACGAGCGATAAGACATGGTCCTGCTTTAGAAGTGTATCCCGTTTTTACACCTACGGCATACTGATACTGATTTAGAAGACGGTTATGCGTGTATGCTAGAAATTTTTTCTTTCCATTAACTGAATAGTAAGTGTGCTGATTTTTTTTGCTTATATCATTAAAATATTTATTCTTTATAGCGTATTCAGTCATTTTAAGAAGATCACTAGGAGTGGAAAAATGTTGTGGATTATCAAACCCGCATGGATTTGTAAAATGGGTATTTTTCATCCCAATAGCTTTAGCTTTAGCATTCATCATCTCAACAAAACGCTTCTCAGTTCCGCCAACGGCAATTCCAATAGATTTAGCTGCATCATTGTCTGATTTAATCATTGCCGCCATGATAAGATCTTTAAGTCGAATCACATCACCCGGTTTGTAACCTGCGATAGTAGGCTCTACTTGAATCATTTCATATGTAATTGTCACGGGACGTTCTAAATTTCCCTGTTCAATTGCGACTAAAACAGTCATTACTTTTGTAAGACTAGCAGGTTTTAGTTGTTTAAACGCCTCTTTTGAGTAGAGCATTTTGTTATTGGTCATATCTTTAACTAATAACGCACCAACATTGAGTTTATTTAACTGTTCTTTATTTATATTTGCGGAGGCGGTAATGGACAATCCAAGTAATAATATAAAAATAAATCTAAACATAAGTTTCAAACTCCTCAAAATTTTTTAATATTGTTTTTATATCGGCAGAAGCCGTTATTCTCATTAATTTAAAATGCAAAAAAGCATATAAAAACTTTAAAAAGCACCTACTGGCTTATTAAAATCCGTATGTTTTATAAATATAAAAACAGACCCCTTGATTTTCTTATAAAAAAGCAAATGAATAGTGAATGAAAATAAATTTTTTAATCTCTTTAATATACCATTATTACTTTGCAATCTACATTTTTCTAAATCTAATTGTCATGATTTTGCCACTTTTGTAATTATAGCTATTTCTAGGCATTTGTTCAACTTTAGGCACTGACCAATTAACCATATAAGTTTTTATTGTTAAAAAATCTAGCGAGTTTATAGTCAAGCCACTCAGCGCTTTTTGCATGAGCTTTGGAGCGTCTGACAAGATAAGCGATTTTATCTCTAAGT